>OJBM01000022.1_pt1 | contig 100468 bp, 98 predicted proteins | sample 1591061 | NCBI WGS metagenome assembly OJBM01 (sample SAMN05416872, study PRJEB24817) | seawater metagenome | isolation source: Sea water | place: Canada:Atlantic | collected 2013-11
TGAATTGATTAAACCAATGTATAAGTGCGCCTATTTCATCATCACTATCTTGAACAATGCGCTTAGTTAAATCACCTTCGCCGCTGGCGATATCTTTAAGGGATTCCAGCATGGTATTTAGATTGCGGGTAATCAATAACACGATACTGGCACTGATTAATACAATGATTAGAATGGAAATCCCGCTCAATGCCAACCCAGTGACGAGTGCATTATTGGCGGCATCGTTGGAGTCTTCTACCGTTTTATAAAAAGCTTGCAGAGCACTTTCATTAAACTGAGTGAGCTGTCTTTTAGTTTTGCTTAACCCTTCGTTCATTTGTTTCACTAAAGTGGGCATCTCAGAAGGGTCTAGCCCGCCATTAACCATGCCAGCAGACAATTTCAAAGCCACCTGAAAGTAATCTTTGGCGTATTTCTGAGTCTCTGAAAGAATCCCTTCTTTTTCAGGCCACAGTTTTTTCTGCTCCTCTATTTTAGCGGTAAGCTCCCCAAAGGTGCGCTTTGCTTGATCAAGCATATCGGTTTCACCGGTGCTGACCGCCGTGTTGAGCAGTTCTTCTGTGCGGTTAATGCGAACGATATTCTCACGGCTAGATTGAACCACAGGGAAATAAATATCCTGTATGTAGGCTAGGCGCTCGGTATTGTCGACGTTTATACTGTTATTGACCGCCAGGCTGGCAATAAAGCCGATTACAGCTACGCCTGGGATAACTAATATCTTGGCTTTTATGGATATACGACTAAGAAAATTCATAAGGACCTCGGCTAAACAGCGCTCCGTGCAAGTCTGCTTTCTTTAAGCATAGACAAAGAACCGCCGAGGTCTAACTGAATTATTCGATAGGCAGGGTACTGCTAGGATTAAACCACTTAAGTTTATCGTGAAGCGTCACCACCTCACCTACAATTATCAGAGTGGGTGCGCTAACAGGGTTGTTTTTAAGTTCTTCAACCATGGTGTCTAGACTGGCTATGACCACTTTTTGCTGAGGTGTTGTTCCTTTTTGAACAAGCGCTATTGGGGTCGCTGCACTCATACCATGTTTGATTAACTGCTCACAAATGATGGGAAGGCCCATTAGCCCCATATAAAACACGATGGTTTGATTGGGGTGAACCAGTTCTGCCCAAGGCAGATTGGCACTATTGTTTTTTAAATGACCGGTAACAAAGCGCACAGATTGAGCATAATCACGATGGGTTAAAGGTATTCCCGAATAAGACGAACAACCAGCAGCGGCGGTAATGCCTGGTACCACCTGAAAAGGCACGCCGGCTTCAGCCAGTTCTTCAATCTCTTCTCCACCGCGCCCAAATATAAAAGGATCACCTCCTTTAAGACGTAAAACACGATGCCCTGCCTTGGCGTGCTTAACCAGCAATTGATTAATACCTTCTTGCGGAACTGCATGATCAGATCTGGCTTTGCCCACGTAAATCATCTGTGCATCACGACGACAAAGATTCAGAATTGGCTCACTTACAAGGCGGTCATAGATAACCACATCCGCTTGCTGCATAAGGCGTAATGACTTAAAGGTGAGTAAATCAGGATCACCAGGACCAGCCCCTACTAAATAGACTTCCCCTAACTCTCGTTTGGGGATGTTTGCGCCTGATAGCTCACTTTTTAATAGGTCTTCAGCTTCGATTTCTTTACCAGCAAACACTAATTCAGACACAGGGCCTTGTAATATGCTCTCCCAAAACCCCCTACGCTGATTAATATGTTCAAACCGAGCCTTTACTTGATTGCGGTATTTTTCAGCTAATGTAGCCAAGCGGCCATAAGTAGCGGGTAGTACCGTTTCTAATTTAGCTCTTAAAATTCTAGCCAAAACAGGAGAGCTGCCACCTGAACTAACCGCTGCAATAATTGGGGATCGATCGACTATGGCGGGGAAGATAAAGCTGCACAGCTCAGGGTGATCGACCACATTCACTGGAACATTATTTTGTTTGGCATCTTCAGAAACCTGTTTGTTCACAGCTCGATTATCAGTGGCCGCCACGACCAATGTATAGCCCGCTAATGTGTCGGAACTGTATGCTTTAATTAAAGCCTTGCCCTGAGTATTTAAGGCAAGGTCTTGAAGAGCTTGGTTTATTTCAGGGCTAATGACGGTGATATTAGCCCCAGCTTTATGGAGTAGCCGAGCTTTACGCAACGCTACATCACCACCGCCTACTATCAATACAGCTCGATTTTTTAGATCAAAAAAAAGCGGTAAAAACTCCATGAGTTATCCTATAAATTCAAGGTTGTTCATGTAGGGTTTAAGCGCAGTAGGCACTATAATGCGGCCGTCAGCTTGTTGGTAATTTTCTAATACTGCAACTAAGGTGCGCCCTACAGCAAGGCCCGAGCCATTAACGGTATGTAAAAGCTCTGGCTTACCTGTTTCAGGGTTTCTAAAGCGAGCCTGCATTCTTCTTGCTTGGTAATCTAGGAAATTACTGCAAGAAGATATTTCACGGTATTTTTCTTGGCCAGGTAACCAAACTTCTAAATCTAGCGTCATGGCAGCTGAAAAACCAAGATCTCCACCACACAGCTTCACTGTTCTAAAGGGAAGTTCTAGTTTTTTTAGTATGGCTTCAGCATGGCTGGTGAGCTCTTCTAGGGCCTGAGCGCTATCTTGAGGCTTAACAAATTGCACTAATTCGACTTTTTCAAATTGGTGCTGGCGTATCATGCCGCGAGTGTCACGGCCGTAGCTACCGGCTTCACTTCTAAAGCAAGGCGTGTGGCAAGTGTATTTAATTGGCAGTTGCTTGGCGTCAACAATCTCATTGCGAAGTAGATTGGTAACAGGTACTTCAGCGGTAGGAATTAGGTAGTAGTGAGTGTCATTAAATGGGATTTTAAATAAATCTTCTTCAAACTTAGGCAGTTGGCCCGTTCCCTTTAAGCTTTCTGCATTTACCATGAATGGCACGTAGGTTTCGGTATAGTCGTGCTCTTGAGAGTGTGTATCCAGCATAAGCTGAATTAACGCCCTATGCATGCGAGCCACTTGCCCTTTCATAACCGCAAAACGTGAGCCAGTTAGCTTGGCAGCCACTTCAAAATCAATGCCATCCAGGTTTACACCTAGGTCTACATGGTCTTTAGTTTCAAAATCATAGCTTTTGGGTTCGCCCCATACTCTAATTTCAATATTTTCATCTTCATCTTTTCCTTCAGGAACAGACTCATCGGGAATATTTGGTGTAGCCATTAACAAATTATGAATAGACTCTTGAATAGACTTTGCTTCATCCACAGCAGACTTTAATTGGCTATCGATATCTGAAAGTACTTCGGCAATTTTTGCCTTGGCATCATCAACACTTAAGCCTTGCGCTATAAATTGGCCTATTTGTTTAGAAGCCTTTTTCTTTTCAGCCTGTAGATTTTGTGCGCGTACATCTGCCTCTTTTCGGCTACTGTCTAAGGACTTAAATAACGACACATCGAATTCAAAATATTTCTTATTAAGTGCTGCGGCAACAGCTTCAGGGTTTTCACGAACTTTTCGAATATCCAGCATTGTTTATTTCCAACTAAAAAATCATTTTGGCTAAGTGCCAGCCTACAAAACAGGCAAACACTGAGCCCATCACACTTACGGTAAAATAGAGTAATGCAGCAAGCCATTGACCCGCATGCAACATGTTTAAGCCTTCCATGGAAAAGGTAGAAAAGGTGGTGAAAGCACCTAAAAAACCTACCATGATGAGTTCTCGCCAGTAGCCCGTCATTTTAAGGTAGTCCAAAATGATGACGGCACAAACCCCCATTAAAAAGGAGCCTATTAAATTGATGGCGAGTGTAGCAAATGGAAAGCCTACACCCAATGATTTCGTGAGCTGTGCACTGACAAATGCTCTTGCAAGCGCGCCAAATGCCCCGCCTAGGGCAATAATTAGGTAATGCATGGCTTAATTTCCCTTAAAACACATTGAATCTGGGCATTGGGCTAGTGTAATGCTTAGTATTATGTGTATCTTTTGTTAATGCTTTGGCCGTCTAATTGCGCTAAATACTCTAATTTACTCTTAATTTTTGATTCTAAGCCCCGATCTACAGGCTGGTAGAGGCTAAGGTCTTTTAATTCTTCAGGAAGATAACACTCACCGGCAGCGTAGGCCTGATCTTCGTCATGGGCGTATCGATAATCTCCCCCATAACCTTCCTCTTTTAAGAGCGAAGTAGGCGCATTTCTAAGGTGTATGGGCACTTCATAGCTTGGTGAGTTTTTGACTAATTCTTTGGCTAGATTAAATGCACTGTATACTGCGTTACTTTTGGCGGCACTGGCTAAATAGATAATGGCCTGAGCGATGGCTAGCTCCCCTTCGGGGGAGCCTAGTCGCTCGAAAGACTGCCAAGCATCCATGGCAACCTGCAACGCTCTTGGGTCGGCATTACCAATTTCTTCAGCTGCCATACGCGCTACTCGTCTAGCAATATATAGGGGGTCACAACCGCCATCAAGCATTCTCACGTACCAGTACAAGGCACCGTCAGGGCTAGAGCCTCTTACTGCTTTATGCAATGCGGATATTTGTTCGTAAAAAATATCCCCGCCTTTGTCAAAACTTCGAACCGATTCTTGGGCAATTTCTTTTACTAAAGCTAAGGTGATTGAGTTTGAGTTGTCTGCAGCGGCTAGATCTACCGCCATCTCTAATAAATTAAGCGCTCGCCTGGCGTCGCCGTCAGAGACTCTGGCCAAAAATACTGCGGCGCTCTCTTCGATTGCGATACTGATCTTTTTATACAAGGAATCTGTTTGCAAAGCAGAGGTAATGAGGTTGAATAAAGCTTCTTCAGAAATACTTCGTAATTTATACACTCTAGCGCGAGACAGGAGAGCAGAATTTAATTCAAAGCTTGGGTTTTCAGTGGTGGCACCAATAAAAATGACAGTTCCATTTTCAACAAACGGTAAAAATGCATCTTGCTGGGCTTTATTAAAACGGTGCACTTCATCCACAAACAACAACGACGTCTTTCCCTGTTGTTGAAAATGCAAAGCTCTGTCCATGCAGGCTCGAATATCTTTAACGCCATCCATCACCGCTGACAAAGCTAAAAACTCAGCATTGGCATAGTTTGCCAAGAGCTTGGCCAGCGTTGTTTTGCCAACACCAGGTGGGCCCCAAAAAATCATCGAATGCAGTTGCCCACTTTCAATCACTTTTCTAAGGGCCTTATCAGAGCCTAAGAGGTGATCCTGCCCAATGTACCCGTTTAACGAAGTGGGCCGCAGACGTGATGCTAATGGCTCGTAGTGGGGGGGAGTTTCAAACAAACTGTCTTGCATATTATTCGCTACGAATGACATCAATCCCTTCAGGGATTTCAAAAGTAAATAAGCTGTCTTTCATTTTGTTTTTCTTTTGCACATTCAATAAATTCAAAGTGGTTTTCTGACCTACCTCATCTTTTATGACCATACGAGACAATAACTTTTTCTCATCAAACTCTAATCGAAGTCGATCAAACAATGTTTCATTGCCCTTAGGGATTAATACAAAGTGGTATTCTTTATCAAGTTTTTCACCAAATACGTCGTACTCCTTGGCAATCGTTTTCACATTGCCTGTTAGCAATAACGCAGGGGTAACTGAAAGTCTTTGATCGAGTTTTTGAATACTCACTTGCTCAAGGTCTTCGTCATATTGCCATAACGTTTCACCGTCACTTAATAATAACTGCTCGAAAGGTTCTTGGCTTTTCCAACGAAATTTATTAGGTCGTTTAAGGTGTAGCGTGCCTTTTTGGGTTTGTAATAAGGCGCCCTTACCGTCATACGTGTGCTGAACAAACTGTCCGGTTACATTATCCATGGCTTTTAAATATTCAGATAACACCACAACATCTTCTGCATGAGCCTTAAAAGTGAGAACTAAAAGCCCTGCGAGCATAAGTAAAACGTGTTTCATTAATGATTCCTTAGTGAGCAACTGGCGGTGGCGCTAACACTTCTCGTGCACCATTTTGACTTGGAGTGGATACAACCCCTGCTTGTTCCATTGACTCAACAAGCCGGGCCGCACGGTTATACCCTATTCGTAATTTACGCTGTACGCTGGATATGGAAACTTTACGAGTTTGCGTGACAAAGGCAATGGCTTCATCAAATAAAGCATCTGCTTCACTGTCATCTGATTCAGATGCCATACCGGGAATGCTCTCTCCTCCCCCTTCTGTAATGGCATCAATGAAAACGGGAGTCCCTCTTTTTTTCCAATCGGCGACCACGGCGTGAACTTCATCATCCTCAATGAACGCTCCGTGAACTCGAATGGGCAGTGAAGTGCCAGGAGGAAGGTACAGCATGTCCCCATGCCCGAGCAGTTGCTCTGCCCCCCCTTGATCCAAAATGGTTCGCGAATCAATTCTAGAACTTACTTGAAAAGCAATGCGCGTTGGTACGTTCGCTTTAATAAGGCCGGTAATAATATCCACTGACGGGCGTTGAGTGGCGAGAATTAAATGAATGCCAGCCGCACGAGCTTTTTGGGCGATACGGGCAATAAGTTCTTCTACTTTTTTACCCACTACCATGATCATGTCTGCAAATTCATCTATGACAACGACGATATAAGGCAATTTAGTTAAATCGGATGGCCCTTCTTCTAGGCTTTCTTCTCTAACCCAGAATGGGTCTTTTAATGGCTGGCCGTTGGCTTGGGCGTCTAATACTTTTTTGTTGTAGCCGGCTAAATTACGAACACCTAGGCTCGCCATTAATTTGTAGCGTTTTTCCATTTCCCCAACACACCAGCGCAAGCCATTGGCGGCTTCTTTCATGTCGGTGATGACAGGCGTTAATAAATGAGGGATGCCGTCGTATACCGATAGCTCTAGCATTTTGGGGTCCACCATAATTAAACGGACATCCTCAGGGCTAGATTTATATAACATGCTAATTAGCATGCTGTTAACCCCTACCGATTTCCCCGAGCCTGTTGTACCGGCCACTAATAAGTGAGGCATTTTTGCTAAGTCCGCCGTAACGGAATCCCCTGCGATATCATGACCAAGGGCAAGGGTGAGTGGCGATTTATTAGACTGGTATTCATTTGATGCTAATACATCTCCTAAAAACACAATGGCACGGTTTTCATTGGGTATTTCTAACCCCATGACTGATTTACCGGCAATGACCTCCACTACCCTAACGCTGGGCATCGCTAGCGAGCGTGCTAAATCCTTAGCAAGGTTACTGATTTTGGACGCTTTTACACCGGGGGCAGGCTGGATTTCAAAGCGGGTAATGACGGGCCCTGGATTAACTGCCACGACTTCTACTTTAACTCCGAAGTCTTTTAATTTTTGTTCAAGTAATCTCGACATGCTTTCTAGTTTTTCAGGGCTGTATCCGCTTTCTTGCACGCCTTGTTGACGATTTAGTAGGTTTATAGCGGGTAAGCCAGCAGATTCAAATCCATCTCCTAACAGAATGCTCTGTCCTTGAGATTTTTTCTCAAAAGGTTGAATGACGATCTTTTTTTCTGATTTAGGTATTTCCAAGCTTTTTACAGGTGCGCTCTTACGAGGTGCTGGTGCGGGTTTAAATGCTGTTGTAGAAATTACTTCAGCGTTTGACGGTGTTGTTTCAGGCAAGGCAGTTGTGGGAGGAGTGGCGCCAAATTGTTTAAGAGCCTTAACCTGTTTAAGTGGGTTGGATGGGGCACTTGATTCCAATACTCTGTCATCAATGGTGGGGATAAGAGACTCTACTTGATCGTTATTTGTGGTGGGTTGGCTTAATGCCTTAATTTTTACAGGCAGCTTTAAGCTTGATTTTGATTTGCTTAATACTGCCAATATCATTCGCCCTAAGTTGTCTAGGGTGGCTAGCCAAGCAATATCACCATATATGGTTAACCCCCAAACGACGCAAATAATGGTCAATAAAGAAGCGCCAATAAAGCCAAATTGAACAATAAGAGGTTCAGCAATGGCATTGCCAATGGCGCCACCTGAGCCCGCTGGCAGTAGCTGGGTTACATCGTATAAGTGAATTAACATTGAGGCAGACACCAGCAGCAGGACAGCGCCACCAAATCGCCAGATCCAGCCAAGCCAACCATATGTTAGGTGCTTGTGTAATGCCCGTTGGGCAAAATTCAAAATAGGTAAAACACCCAATAGGTAGGCTGAATATCCAAAAACTGAAAATAATAGGTCGGCAAGAAACGCCCCAAATTTCCCCCCAAGGTTTTCAATAACCCCCGACGAATTAAGTTGACGCCAGCCTGGGTCGGTTGGGTGGTATGAAATAAGTATGATGAGAAGGAATATGGCCGCCACAGCCAATAACAAGAAAAGCCCTTCCCTACCCACAGCAACTAATTGGGACTGCCAATCGATATCAATTTTTTCTTTATTTTGAATCACTTAGCCGCTAGCCTAGCTGAATCTATGTTGACCCAGATTGTATCGCGTCAGCTGAAATTATCTAGCGAACATTCACAAATGGCACATTCATTACACTGGTTAGATCAAAATATCGACGCTTTTCCTCATTATCAGTACGCTTTGGAAGAGCCTAATGGTTTATTGGCCGCTGGTGGCGACCTAAACCCTCAGCGAATTCTTAACGCTTACAGTTTAGGGATATTTCCTTGGTACAATCCGGGTGAGCCAATACTGTGGTGGTCACCTGATCCTAGGTCTGTTATCTACCCTCATGAATTTAAGCCCTCAAAAAGTCTTAAAAAAATCATTAGACAAAATCAATTTACAGTTACCTTTGACTCTTGCTTTTCCAGTGTGATTGGAAACTGCGCACTGCCCCGCAAAGAAGATGCCGGTACCTGGATAGATAAAAGCATGCAGAATGCCTATTCAGAGTTACACAGATTAGGATATGCCCATTCCGTTGAGTGCTGGATGAATGGGGTGCTTGTGGGTGGGCTATATGGTATCGCTTTGGGTGGCGCTTTTTTTGGTGAATCCATGTTCTCCACTCAAAGTAATGCCAGTAAAATTGCCTTTGCGGCTTTGTGCCACCAGCTTACAAAATGGGGCTTTTGTTTAATCGATTGCCAAGTTCACAACCCGCATCTTGAAAGTCTTGGCGCTGTTGAAATTTCAAGAAGTGAATTTTTAACTAAACTAAATACAGCTTTATTGCAGCCTAACCAGGAGCACTGGCAATTTGATGGATTTAAGTAACCAGATTGATCACCCGTTGAAGATGCTAACCTTGGTGGATGTTCATGATTGCAGCTATCTTGCTGATCAGAAAGCCAATTCCATTTTCTTGGATCATGAAACGCCCCCTAGTTGGAGCCAATATTGCCAGCTATCTCAATTAGGTTTTAGGCGTTCGGGGAATCATTTTTACCGACCACAATGCCCAAGCTGTGATGCTTGTAAGTCTAGCCGCATACGGGCCTTTGAAATTGATTTAAATAAAAAAAGATTTAAGCGACTGCTTAATAAAAGTAGCAGTTTATCTATTGGTTTAGCCCCAGCTAAATTTAGTCAAGAGCACTATGCGCTTTATGAATCGTATATAAATACTCGCCACCAAGATGGGGATATGTTTCCTGCGACCCTAAACCAATACAAGGGTTTTTTGGTGAGCGATAATTCGTATAGCCAGTTTTTAGAGATTCGAGATAACAAGGGTGCCCTTGTCGCTTGCACTGCGGTAGATATTTTGCAGGATGGTTTAAGCGCCATATACACTTATTTTGACCCAAGCTTTGAAAATTTAAGCCCTGGTACGTTGGCGGTGTTATTATTGTGCTTAATCGCTAAAAAACGAAACTTAGATTACGTCTACTTGGGCTACTGGGTTAAAAACTGCCAAAAAATGAGCTATAAAGCTCAATTTAAACCCATAGAGATATTTAATGGCGAAAATTGGCAGCTGCTAGTAGGCGAGCCCTAGCTTATTGTGTTGTTTTCAGGCAGAATGCCGCTCGTTTTGAATGTTTCCCCAGGTGAATGAATGTCTAGAGAAGACCACATTGAAATGGAAGGTGAAGTTATAGACACCCTTCCGAATACAATGTTCCGAGTAAAGCTTGAAAATGGCCATGTTGTAACAGCCCATATTTCAGGGAAAATGCGTAAGAATTACATTCGTATTTTGACTGGTGATAAAGTTAAGGTGGAACTAACACCTTATGACCTTAGTAAGGGTCGCATCACTTACAGAGCGCGATAAAAAAAGGCCCTTAAAAGGGCCTTTTTTTATACTTCAATTTTCTCTTTGGTGGGTTCCTCTTCTTGTATGCTAAGTGCAATATCCCCATCAACAAGATCTACTTTAACGGCTCCGCCCTTTTCAGCTAATTCTCCAAATAGAATATATTCAGCTAAAGGTTTTTTGACCTTTTCTTGAATTAATCTTGCCATGGGTCGCGCTCCCATTTGAGGGTCGTAACCATTCTCAGCTAACCACTGGCGAGCAGCGTCTGTTGCCCAAATAACCACTTTCTTATCATCTAGCTGAGTTTGAAGCTCGCTTAAGAACTTATCAACCACATGACCGATTACATCCTGACCTAATGCGTCAAATTGGATAATGGCATCGAGTCTATTTCTAAACTCAGGTGTAAAGGTTTTACGAATCACCTCCATGGCATCTGTTGAATGTATTTGCTCTCTAAAGCCTATAGAGCGGCGACTTCCGGACTCAGCCCCAGCATTGGTGGTCATTATTAATACCACATGCCTAAAATCGGCTTTTCGGCCATTATTGTCAGTTAGTGTTCCGTGATCCATCACCTGAAGCAGTAAATTAAATACGTCTGGGTGGGCTTTCTCAACTTCGTCCAGAAGTAACACGCAGTGTGGTGTTTTGTTGACCGCTTCAGTCAGTAGTCCGCCCTGGTCGTAGCCTACGTAGCCAGGAGGCGCACCAATTAGCCTTGAAACGGTATGGGCTTCCATGTACTCAGACATGTCAAAGCGTACCAACTCCATTCCCATAACATGGGCCAGCTGACGGCTTACTTCTGTTTTGCCGACTCCCGTTGGGCCTGCAAATAAGAAGGAGCCAATAGGCTTTTCTGGTGATTTTAATCCAGCCCTTGATAGCTTAATAGCATTGGCAAGAGAGCCTATGGCTTCGTCTTGACCAAACACCATCATCTTCATGTTTTTATCTAAATCTTTAAGGGTTTTCTTATCATCAGTATTGACGCTTCTTGATGGGATACGTGCAATTTGAGCGACTACCCTCTCGATATCAGACACCTGAATAAGCTTTTTGCGTTTATTTTGAGAAACCAGGCGCTGACTGGCGCCTACCTCGTCTATAACGTCAATGGCTTTGTCAGGCATATGGCGGTCACGGATATACCTGTCAGCCAGCTCTGATGCTGCCCTTAAAGCTTTATCTGTGTACTTTAATTCATGGTGCTCTTCAAATTGAGGCTTAAGCCCTTTCAATATTTTGTAAGTGTCATCAACACTGGGCTCAACCACATCAACCTTTTGGAAGCGTCGCGCTAGAGCGCTGTCTTTTTCAAAAATCCCTCTAAATTCATTGAAAGTCGTAGACCCCATGCATCTTAATTCACCGCCACTTAATAGTGGTTTTAACAAATTAGACGCATCCATAACGCCGCCTGATGCAGCGCCGGCGCCAATTATTGTGTGAATCTCATCGATAAATAAAATGGAGCTAGGCTGGCGCTTTAATTCGCCGAGCAATGATTTAAAGCGTTTTTCAAAGTCGCCACGATATTTTGTACCGGCAAGCAATGCACCCATGTCTAAGCTATACACAACTGCATCGGCCATTATCTCAGGAATCTTTTTATCGACAATTCGCTTGGCTAATCCCTCAGCAATGGCTGTTTTACCCACCCCAGATTCACCCACCAATAGAGGGTTATTTTTTCTGCGCCTAGATAAGATTTGAATACAGCGTAATACTTCTTCATCGCGACCAATAAGCGGATCAATTTTGCCTTCTTTTGCCAGTTTGTTTAGGTTAGTAGCGTAATTTTCCAGCGCACTGGAAGCGCCCTCTGAAGTTACCTCCTCTTCAATGGCCTCTGGTTCAATTTCCTCTTGCTGACCAGTTAATTTAGAAATGCCATGACTTATAAAATTAACCACGTCAATGCGAGCTATATTTTGTTGCTTTAAGAAATAAACAGCCTGACTTTCTTGCTCGCTAAAAATAGCCACCAAAACATTGGCACCGGTAACCTCTGATTTTCCAGAGCTTTGAACGTGGAAAACGGCTCGTTGCAAAACGCGCTGAAAGCCTAATGTTGGTTGAGTTTCTCTTTCGTACTCATCTTCTGGTAATAATGGCGTGGTGGAGTCGACAAAGTCTTGCAGATCTTTGCTTAAGCGATCTAACTCTGCTCCACAGGCAATTAATACTTCTTTTGCTGCGTCATTACTAATTAGTGATAACAATAAATGTTCAACCGTCATAAATTCATGACGCTTAACTCTTGCCTCTTTAAAGGCTGTATTCAATGTTGCTTCTAGATCTCGATTTAACATTCGTTCATCCTTTAATATTAAAGAGCTAGGTTGCAATGACCTAGTTCAAACAATCTGACTACTCTAAGAAATAATTTAATCGCTCATTAATCAACTTTTTGAACATCACACATTAAAGGATGGTCATGTTCTTTGGCGTAAGCCATTACTTGTGCTGCCTTAGTCTCTGCAGTGTCTTTAGTGTATGTTCCGCAAGCGGCTTGCCCTTGAGTGTGAACAGCCAGCATTATTTGCGTGCACTTCTCAATATCGAATGCAAAAAACTTGCTAAGTACATCAATTACGAAATCCATCGGCGTGTAATCATCATTAAGCATGATAACTTGATACATGGATGGCTTTTCTAACTTAGGTTTTGTTGGAGCAACGGCCACTCCATGCTCTTGGTCATGCTGCTCTTCCCCCATAGATAAGATTAGTTCATTTTCTAACATTGTGTTGCGCCCCGAATACTTCTAACCATTGCTTCTAAACTTACTACAAATAACCGCTCAACGCTTGACAAAGCTGAAAGATTGACACAATGTAACTTTCAACAACGGAATATATATTCAACTATATGGTTCCAAAAATAAAAATTACAAGCCTGGTTATATGGAGTACGAAGAAATGCAAACAGGGAAAGTGAAATGGTTTAATAATGCAAAAGGGTACGGCTTTATTTTATCGGATGAAGGTGGCGAAGATATGTTTGCACACTATTCATCTATTCAAACTGAGGGTTATAAAACCCTAAAAGCCGGTCAATCGGTGGAGTTTGATACTAAGCCCAGTGATCAAGGTACCCATGCAATCAATATTCAGCCGCTAGACATGCTCTCTCCAGGCCATGAACAACAAACCAGTAATGCAGAAAAAGTGCTAAGCCCTGAAACCGAAGGTGCCTAATAATATTAAACCCACGATTTTTCAGTGGTGGGCTTAATAAAGTGTTAAATAAAGCCCAGCTCGCTGGGCTTTATTGCTTATATAGCATTCACAATGTCATTCAATGCTTCACTTGGACGCATTATTTGCTCAAGTTTTGCTGGATTAGGATGATAATAACCTCCTAAATCTTGCTCTTTTCCTTGAACCGCACTTAATTGCTCAACAATTAAGCCTCTACTGCCTTCTATCTTAGAAAACACATCACTAAAAATGGCTTTCAATTCAGGGTCTTTGTCTTGAATAGATAACGCTTCAGCCCAATAAGTAGCAAGATAAAAGTGACTTCCTCTGTTGTCGACTTCACCCACTTTGCGTAAAGGAGAGCGGTCATGGTCTAAAAACTTACTGGTAGCAGCCCCTAGCGCCTCTGCCAAGACTAAGGCTTTAGAGTTTTTAGTTTTATGGCCAATATCTTCAAGTGAAACCGATAAAGCTAAGAACTCACCTAGTGAATCCCAGCGTAAATGACCTTCTTCCTCTAGTTGCTGGGCATGCTTTGGTGCAGAGCCGCCCGCGCCAGTTTCATAAAGCCCGCCGCCTGCTAGCAGAGGTACAATTGAAAGCATTTTAGCGCTTGTGCCCAGTTCTAAAATTGGAAATAAATCAGTTAGATAATCCCGTAAAACATTTCCTGTAACCGAAATAGTATCCTGGCCATTTTTAACTCTTTTCATTGTGTAGTTAATGGCATCTACAGGGCACATGATTTGTATATCTAGCCCACTTGTATCGTGTTGCTTCAGATAATTATTAACAATTGAAATTAAGTTGCTGTCATGGGCGCGCTTTTCATCAAGCCAAAAAATGGCAGGCTGACCCGTTGCCTTGGCGCGATTCACTGCTAACTTAACCCAGTCTTGAACAGGAGCATCCTTGGTTTGGCACATGCGCCAGATATCGCCTTTTTCAACTGAGTGCTCGATTAATATCGTGCCTTTAGAGTCCAACACTTGAATCTTACCGGCCTGCTCTAGAATAAAAGTCTTATCATGAGAGCCATATTCCTCTGCCTTTTGAGCCATTAAACCAACATTAGACACATTGCCCATGGTGGTGACGTCAAAGGCACCATTTTCTTTGCAGAATGACATGGTTTCTTGAAAAATCTCAGCATAACAGCGATCTGGGATCATGGCTTTTGTATCATGCAGCTTACCATCGGTTCCCCACATTTTACCTGATGCGCGAATGGCCGCAGGCATAGAGGCGTCAACGATTACGTCGTTAGGAACATGTAGGTTAGTGATGCCTTTGTCTGAATCGACCATGGCCAATTCACAACGCTCTTTATAGGTGGCCAGTATGGCGGCTTCAATTTCAGCTTTTAGCTCGCTTGGCAAGCTTTCAATCTTGGCATAAACATCACCAAGACCGTTATTTTCGTCTACTCCTAGCTCTTCAAAAAGCTCACTGTATTTCTCAAATACGTCCTTAAAGTACACGGTGACAGCATGTCCAAACATGACAGGGTCACTTACCTTCATCATGGTAGCTTTAAGGTGAAGCGATAACATTACACCGTTGTCTTTAGCGTCTTGAATCTGAGCTTCGAAGAAATCTCTAAGAGCGGCTCTGCTCATGACAGATGCATCGATGACTTCTTTTTCTTGAAGTTTAAGTGACTCTTTTAATGTGATTGTCTCGCCGCTCTGCGTGACTAGCTGGATACTGACTGTATCAGCTGCTTTTAATACAATTGACTTCTCGCTGCCGTAAAAATCCCCCTGCTGCATATGTGCAACGTGAGATTTTGAATCGGCTGACCATTCACCCATAGAGTGAGGGTTGTTTTTAGCGTACTGCTTAACAGGTGCCGCCACACGGCGATCACTATTGCCTTCCCGTAAAACTGGATTGACAGCACTGCCAAGAATTTTGGCATATTTAAGTTTAATGGCTTGTTGCGCTTCATTTTCAGGGTCAACAGGATAGCTAGGAATTGGGTAGCCTTGTGCCTGTAGCTCTTCAATAGCGTCACACAACTGAGGAATGGAAGCGCTGATATTAGGGAGCTTTACAATGTTGGCTTCAGGTGTTTTGGCTAGTTGCCCTAGCTCTTTGAGATCATCAGCTTGTTGCTGATCTTCTGATAAAAAATCAGGGAAACTGGCAAGGATGCGGCCTGATAATGAAATATCGCGTGTTTCGATGGCTATGTGTGCGGGTTTTGTAAAGGCTTTAATAATAGGAAGCAAAGAGTATGTTGCTAATGCGGGTGCTTCATCGGTAAGAGTATATATTATTTTAGGGGTTTGACTGGTCATTTTTTATCCTAAAAGTTCATAGCTGTAGTGCTTGAAACTTAACTTAAGAGCGACTTGTGATCGATCTTATATAGTTTATAACATGGCCTGGGGCCACATCTAAGGCGACTTTTGGTCGCCTTTTCTTAATAGATCTACTTGAAAGGCGGCGCATTATATCACGCAATGTTATAATCAATAGACTTTATGTAGTTTTTTTACAGATAACACCATTATCGAACCCCTTTTGTAGGCTTTTGGTAGTTTTATTACAAACCCCAGTTGCATCATATGACCCAACTCATTTTATTTAATAAACCATTTCAGGTTTTGTCTCAATTTACCTGTAGCGAGAGCAATAAAGAAACACTTGCTCGCTTCATTAAAGAACCCAATGTCTATGCAGCTGGTCGTTTAGACTATGATTCAGAAGGGCTGTTGCTGCTTACTGATAATGGTCAACTACAACATAGAATAGCTCATCCTAAACACAAGTCAGTTAAGACGTATTGGGCGCAGGTAGAAGGCACTCCTGCAGACGACAAAATAAAGCAATTATGTAAAGGTATTTTACTTAAAGACGGCCTGACTCTCCCAGCTCAAGTGAAAGCCATCGATGAACCTCATATATGGGAAAGGGTGCCGCCAATTCGTTCAAGAGCCAATATACCCACCACTTGGCTCGAAATTAAAATTCATGAAGGTCGTAATCGACAAGTGAGGCGAATGACAGCGGCCATTGGCCACCCTACCCTAAGACTAATTAGGGCTTCTATTGGTAAATGGGATTTGTCTGGTTTAAAGCCAGGAGAGTTTAAAAAAGTAACCATTGAAGACATTGAAGACATTGAAGAAGCCAAAGCTCAACCAAAAATTAAACGAAAGCCATCGTATCCAGCTAAAGGCAAGTTCGGTAAAATGCGCCCTCCCGTTAAAAGGCAGTAAGTATGCGTTGGAAACCCAATTCCACAGTAGCCACTATTATAGAACAAAATGGAAAGTTCTTATTTGTTGAGGAAGAAGATTGCGGGCGTATAGTCTATAACCAGCCTGCCGGTCATTTAGATGAAAATGAGACGCTGACTGATGCCGCTATACGGGAAACTCTGGAAGAGACAGGTCACAGCTGTGTGCTGACAGGCTATTTAGGGCTATTCATTTACACGGCTCCCAGCAATAACACGACTTATCATAGGCATTGCTTTATTGGTAATAGCACCCATTATAATGCTGACCTTCCGTTAGACGAGGGCATCACTGGAATAAAATGGCTCACTCTAGGCGAGCTCATTACCAGCCAAAAAGCTCGAAGCCCTCTTGTTATAAAATGCATAGAAAGCTATTTAAATCAGACAATTTATCCTTTAGAAGTAATTTATGAGCACAACCATGATTGATGAAAACAAAAACACCAGCGTGATAGTCGGCATGTCTGGCGGCGTTGATTCATCGGTTTCAGCCTTTCTATTAATGGAGCAAGGCTACCAGGTGGAAGGCTTGTTCATGAAAAATTGGGACGAAGACGACAACACAGAATACTGCACCGCCAAAGAAGATTTGGCCGATGCCCAAGCGGTATGCGATAAACTTGGCATTAAGCTGCATACAGCTAATTTTGCAGCGGAATATTGGGATAACGTGTTTGAACATTTCCTTGAAGAGTACAAAGCAGGACGCACACCTAACCCAGATATTTTGTGTAACCGTGAAATAAAATTTAAAGCCTTTTTAGATTACGCCAAAGTGCTTGGGGCCGATTATATCGCCACTGGACATTATGTTCGCCGCGGCGACAGTGAAAATGGCAGTCAGCTTTTAAGAGGCCTTGATGCTAACAAAGATCAAAGCTACTTCTTGCACGCTGTTGGCGCCCATGAAATTAGCCAAACTTTATTTCCAGTTGGCGAGCTAGAAAAGCCAGAGGTTCGAAGAATCGCTGAAGAGCAAGGCCTTGCAACAGCCAAGAAAAAAGACAGTACAGGCATATGCTTTATAGGTGAGCGACGCTTCAAAGACTTCCTTGAGCAGTACCTACCGGCACAACCGGGAAAAATTGAAACAGCTAACGGCGAAGTGATCGGTGACCATCAAGGATTAATGTACTACACGCTTGGGCAAAGACAGGGCATCGGCATTGGCGGCACAAAAGATCATGGCACCCAGCCTTGGTATGTAGTCGCAAAGGACTTAAAGCGTAATGTGCTAATCATAGGGCAAGGGGGGCAACATGAGCTTCTGTTTAGTGAAGCCATAAGTTGTCAGGATATTTTTTGGATTAATCAGTCGCCAGATAATTTTCCTCTAAGGTGTGCAGCCAAGGTTCGTTACCGTCAGCCTGATCAACTATGCAGCGTACACAAAAGAGATGCCGGCTATATTGTTGTCTTTGACGAGCCTCAGCGAGCTGCCACGCCGGGGCAGTCAGCGGTTTTTTATCAAGATGATGTTTGTCTTGGTGGCGGGGTCATTGAGGATATTTATAAAAACATCGATAAAGAAGAGTTTTCTTTATGAGTAATGCCGCCATTAAAAATCAAACATTGGCTTTGGCTGGTCTTTTTCAAGCTGCGCACTTAGTGGAGCAGCTTGCTAAAACCGGGCAGGCCAATGACAAAGATTTAAAAATTTGTATCGAAAGCATTTTTCAAACAGACCCTGACAACATTGAAGATGTTTTCGGAGGCACACCTGACAACTTAAAAATTGGCTTTAAAGAAGTTCGATTTTTAACCGATGGTAAGTCACGTACCGGTTCAAGCCCAGATGTTATGCGCTATGCTTTAGGGATTTTACATCTTGAGAGCAAACTTAGAAAAAACAAAGTTATGATGAATAAAATTGCTGGTGGAATTGATGCCTCTAAGCGTCAGCTAGATCACTTTCATAGTAGTCATGAGAATCTAATCGCTAATTTGTCCGGCCTATATCAAGAAACCCTAAGTACTTTTCGGTTTAGAATTCATGTGACCGGTGATGCACAGCATCTGCGTAACAGTCATAACGCCCATAAAATTCGCACTCTATTGTTGTGTGCGGTTCGCTCAGCTATTTTGTGGCGTCAAATGGGCGGTAAGCGCTGGCAGTTATTATTCAACCGGAAAAAATTAAATATTGCCTGCCAAAATGCTTTACGACATTTAGAATAATTCTAAGCCCACCTTGTTTAAGGGTGGGCCTATTATCACCCTATTCTGCTTTCTTATAAAAAGATTTCATTTGCTGTAAAGCTTTAAGTGCTGACTTAGGGTCTAATTTTACATCTGGATCCAGTTGATCCATGTTATTGCGGCTATCCACTAACCCAATGGGGTTTTGAATAAACCCACCCTTCTCTGTTACAAACGCGTAATTGTAATAGCTGGCCATTACCTGTACATCTCTTGAGTGTTCTGAAAATAAAGATTCGCCATTACTGAATTCCTCAATAGGGTTTGTACAACCAAGGGCGTCTTTTAATAGTGTTGGTGCTACATCAATGCTGGCGGTTCTATGCTCAAACGCTTTGGCTTTTTTCCCTGGCCAGTGAATAATTAAAGGTACGTGAGTTTGGTAGCGAGTGAAATTACTGCCATGACCAAAACGGGTTGCCTGTGTATCGCCAAACTCTTCTCCATGATCAGAGGTGATAATAAGCACAGTGTTATCCCATTGACCTTCCTTTTTAAGTGTTGCGGCTAAGTCCTCAATAAGACTGTCTATGAAAAACAAACTGTTTTTGTAGTGATTTAGGTAAGGTTCGGGATCCTTACCTTGTTTAAAATCAATCAGGCTAGGGTTTTTAGAGGGGGTGAATTTCTTAAATTCTTTAGGGTAATAATATTGATGGTGAGAAGAGTTAAAAAACATAAAACCATAAAATGGAGTGTCGTCACCCTTGCCTTTTATTAAAACCTTCATTTTAGCCAGCACGTCATAGTCTTTTTCAATGGTGTCTTTGCCCTGCCCATGGTCAATGTATTTTTTAATGGGTAAAAAACTACTGTCTGCTAATTTCATTCTAAATATGTCACCGCTAGGGTATACACCAAAATCATACCCTTCTTGCTTTAGCTCATTTAATAGAACAGGCCCACCCGCACCATTATTGGCTACAACATGTTCCATATAGGTAGGTGCCAAACCATACAGCAAAGAAAATATTCCCTTGGTGGTGACGCTACCACTTGAAAAATGTTCTTTAAACCATTGCGAACGAGTGGCGAGGTCATAGGTGAATGGCGTTATCTCAGGGCCAAACATATCGCCACGCCAGCTCTCCAATACCACCATGATAATATTGGGCTTAGTATTTTCAAGAGAGCACTGCATTTCATTTTTAGGGTAATAAATGTTCGACTTAACTTTACGATTGGCGTTGTCATTATCAGCAAAACTATTGAGTAGTGGGTTTCCAGCAATGGATCGAGAGTGCAAAGGGAAATACAGCGGAATGTGGGCGCCAAGAGAGGTGATGGGCGCATAATTTTTTGCATAAGCCCAAGAATGAATAAGGTTGGCACTTAACACAGCGATAAAAATTATTACGGCGTAAATTTTCCCCAAATGCTTTAGGTGTGAGCGTACTGCTAGTTTCTTTAATACTAGCCATAAAAAGAGTAATTCAGTAGCGGTGATTAAAGCTGCGACAAAACTAAAGGTGAGATAGGTTTTAACGGAAATATCAAAGAACTCCCCACCTTCATCCGCTAGAAATGCTTCTATAAAAAACCAATTAATGTGGTAGTTATAGATCTCGTAAATAAAGTTATCGATGAAAACAAAGACCCCAAGGCTTCCGCCTAATACAGCGGTTAATAAAAGCAATGGTATTCTTAATGGCGGAATAAAGGATAAAAAGAGCGTTATAATTGCAAAAAGTAATGCGTACAGGCCCCATACGCTGGGCAGTATCGCTAACTGATAATATATGTCTAAGCTATTGGCAGCCTCAGGGAAGTGCCCACTAAAGCTCGAGCTGATCAAGGTTAACAGGGCCACATTTAAGCCCAGCAGCAAGCCCACCGACCTATTTACAAACCAAACTTTCTTTAAGTATTGCAAGACGCAAAGCCTACTGAATTAAACAAAAGGGCATTTTAGCCGCCCATTGTTCCAGGGTATAGGGGTAAATAACGAAAACTCTTTATCTATCAGGGGTAGTTAGCACTGCTCAATGGACTAGAATCTTGTATAATCCGCGCCAAAATTGACGTACACCACACTTCAGTGAGGATTTCATGGATCTTTCCGCTTTAAGCGCAGTATCTCCAATTGACGGCCGTTACGGCAGTAAGACATCAGCCCTTCGCACTATTTTCAGTGAGTTTGGCTTGATTAAATACCGCGTACAAGTAGAGGTGCGTTGGTTACAGCACCTTTCTCAGCACCCTAAAATTACTGAAGTAGCTGCTTTTGGTGAAGAAGCCAATACTTTGCTTAACAACATTGTTAGCGACTTTAGCGAAGAAGATGCTGGACGCATTAAAAGCATCGAAGCCACCACTAATCATGACGTTAAAGCCGTTGAATATTTCATTAAAGAGAAAATAGAAGGGAATGCTGAATTAGTTAAGGTAACTGAATTTGTCCACTTTGCTTGCACCTCTGAAGATATCAATAACTTGTCTCATGCCTTAATGCTTAAAGCTGGCCGTGAAGATGTACTTATTCCTTTAATGGAGCAAGTAACCAGCGCTATTTGCGATCTAGCCCATGAGAATGCAGACTTACCCATGTTGTCTCGCACCCATGGACAAACAGCCTCTCCTACTTCTTTAGGCAAGGAAATGGCTAACGTAGTAGCCCGTTTGCGTCGTCAAATTAAGCAGGTTAAGCAAGTAGAAATGCTTGGTAAAATAAATGGAGCTGTGGGCAACTACAATGCCCATATATCAGCCTACCCAGATATTGATTGGGCTGAAAACGCTCAAACTTTCATAGAGGGTTTAGGTCTAAGTTTCAACCCGTATACCACTCAGATTGAGCCCCACGATTACATCGCTGAATTGTTCGATGCCATTGCGCGCTTTAATACAATTCTAATCGACTTTGATCGCGATATTTGGGCTTACATCTCTAATGGCTACTTTAAGCAAAAAACCATCGCCGGTGAAGTAGGCTCTTCCACCATGCCTCATAAAGTGAACCCTATCGACTTTGAAAACTCGGAAGGTAACTTGGGCATTGCCAATGCCGTTTTAAATCACCTAGCACAAAAACTGCCAGTTTCTCGCTGGCAGCGTGATTTAACGGATTCGACGGTTTTGCGCAATATGGGGGTTGGTCTTGGTTATAGCCTTATTGCTTATCAGGCTTCCCTAAAGGGCATTACCAAGCTTGAAGTTAACCCTACACGTATCGCCGCTGATCTAGATAACGCCTATGAAGTACTGGCAGAGCCAATACAGACGGTAATGCGTCGTTTTGGTATCGATCAGCCATATGAAAAACTTAAAGCTTTTACTCGTGGCAAGGCGATTACCAAAGAAATGACTTTGGAATTTGTTGACTCCCTAGAGCTTCCACAAGCTCAAAAAGACGCACTTAAGGCGCTAACACCTGCCACCTATACAGGTAATGCAGCCGAGCAAGCTAAAGCCATTTAAAGCTCTAAACTCCTGAGGAATTTTGACTCAGGAGTCTCTCCCCTCCCCCCCTAATTAAGCCAAGCAATACGGGCATTTCTTTTCGCTAATACGTAGAATACATTCATTAGATTTTTCATAGAGAATGAACATGAATGTACTGGGTAAAATCACCAAAGAAGAATTTCTAAAGGAATATTGGCAAAAAAAGCCGCTGCTTATTCGTAACGCATTTCCTGACTTTGTTAGCCCCATTGATCCAGATGACATGGCCGGCCTATCTTTAATGGAGGAGGTGGAGTCGCGCATTATCCTAGAAGACAAGGCCAATAGTGACTGGGAAGTAAAGCATGGACCGTTTTCAGATGATACTTTTTCCACCCTTCCCGAGACCGACTGGACGCTTCTAGTGCAGGCGGTTGATCAATGGGTGCCAGAGATGGCGGACATACTTGATTTATTTAGCTTTATCCCAAACTGGAGAGTAGATGATGTGATGGCCAGTTTTGCACCTGTTGGTGGTGGTGTGGGCCCACATTTTGATCACTATGATGTTTTTTTGATTCAGGGCTTGGGTCAGCGTAAATGGCAAGTAGGCCCTCAGTGCAAAGAAACTGATGAAACCGTAGAAGGGGTACCCGTAAAAATATTAAAAGAAATGCAAGTGGATGATGAGTGGACCTTAAACCCTGGTGACATGCTTTATCTCCCTCCTACCTATGCCCACAATGGTGTGGCGTTAAACGATTGCATGACTTTTTCTGTAGGATTTAGAGCCCCGAGCGAATCAGATATTCTAATGGGCTTTAGTGAATTTATGGCAAAAGAGCTGGGTAACGACAAAAGGTATACCGATCCAGGTATCAACAATGCATCACAAACCCCTGCATTGATTGATGAGCATGCTATTAGTCGAATCAGTCAAATTGTTCGTGAAAATCTATCTAAAAAAGGGGCTTTAGAGCAATGGATCGCAGAGTTTATGACTGAAAGCAAATATGAGGGGCTGCACGAGCCCCTAGAGGACGAATTAGACTGGGAGGATATTGAGCCTCTTCTTAATGAGGATGAAGTCATCACCCATAACGAGACAAGTCGCTGGGCATATTACGTTTTGGAGGACTCAATTCGCCTCACCATCAATGGAGTGGCTATATTAATTGAGCAAACCGAAGCTAATCAAAAGCTCGCAGCGACGCTTTCCAACCAACGCCATACCTCTTTAATCGACATTAGGGCTCTATTGGCTCACAAAGAATGCCAGGAATTACTGCTAAACTTATTTAATGGCAATCACCTATACTTTAGTGAAAGTTAATTAAGGATATTTTATGACCAGCTCTCGAGTGACTAACGTAACCTGGGTAAAAGAGCGAATTGTGCTCAGGGAAATTAGAGAGCAGGTTTTTATTAATGAACAGAATGTCCCTGTAGAGCTTGAGTGGGATGGTTTAGATGAACAATGTGAGCATTTTTTAGCTTATGTAGACAATGAAATAGCAGGCTGTGCACGCTTATTAAACGGCAATAAGATTGGCCGCATGGCCGTTTTAAAGAAGTTTCGTAAGCAGGGTGTCGGATTCAAGTTATTGGAGTGTATCAAACGTTACGCCTCCCAAAAGCGAATCACAAAACTATCATTAAGTGCGCAGTGCCATGCTTATGCATTTTATCAAAATGCAGGGTTTCATGCCTGCTCTACCCCTTATTTAGAGGCTGGCATCAACCATATTGATATGGACTGCAGAGTACTAAGTCAGCACGACGGGCTATCGCAATTTAAATTTAAACAAGACTCAAAAACTTATTACAGCAACGATAGTCTCGTAACCAAAGGCTACTTGGAGTTAATGCTTAGCCAGAGCCGTCATTCTGTAATTATATGTGCTAACAACCTATCTCTGGATATTTACAAGCAGCCTGAAATTATTCAAAGAATTAAAGCCTTAGCTAAGCAAAATCGACATTTCAAACTTCAATTGCTTATCAGTCAGTATCACCCTACACATAATGACCACCCTCTTTTAAGGTTGATATCGCGTCTACCCACATTTTGTGAAATAAGAGTTCATCCAGAGCCTCTTCAAGATCAAATAATTTTTGACCAATCTGCAAGTATTGAGCTTCACCAAACAGAGGCAAAGATTAGCTTTTACAATAAGGCGAGCATCGATCATTTTTTGGTTGGCTTTCATCGCACCTGGGAGCGTGCAAAAAATCCTGCAAGTGCCAGACGCTTGGCAATTTAGAGAGCTTGGTAAATATGCATTGTATGATTAGGGCTCTATCCTTTTTTCCTCAAGCTGCTCTGGTCACGCTTTTAGCTTTTCTTTGTGGGTGTGACGCACCTCAATCGCAAACTCTAGTAACACTGCATCACATACAAGCTGAGACGCTAAAAAGCGCGCTTTCTGAATCTCTGGGGCCTGACATTAAATTCAGCATCACAGGAGATAAAATCGTAATTTTTGCACCAATAAATAATATTGCGCCTACTCTTGAGCTATTAAAATCTTTAGATACACCGCCTGTCATTGTTAGCCTTCATTTTAGAAAGTTAAAGCAACATGACTACTCAACTTCAGAAAATTCTCAAGAATTTTATATAAAGGAAAACAAAGAGACTAAAGTCATACTGAATAATGAAATTGTTCGCGTGGTATTTAAACGTTCAGCAGCAGATACATTTATTTTAAAGATGACCACAAAAAAGAATCAAAAAATTAATGAAGTGGTATTTGAAATTAAAGAAGGTGCTTGGAAAAGAATTCGTTTAAAAGGGTTGGAGGGGTTCCCTATGGTGAGGGTTCAATTGCAATACTAAAGTAGACGCTGATGGCACTAAATAACAGGCATAAAAAAACCAGCCTAAGCTGGTTTTTTTACAGTAAGTAAACTTACTTTTAATTGGTGCCCGAACCCAGACTCGAACTGGGACACCCATAAGGCGAGGGATTTTAAATCCCTTGTGTCTACCGATTCCACCATTCGGGCAGATAAAATTACTTGCGTAACACTATCTATTTGGAGGCGCGAGCCGGATTCGAACCGGCGTACACGGAGTTGCAGTCCGCTGCATAGCCTCTCTACCATCGCGCCTTCACATTTTAATTTGAAATCGGTTTACACCAAAAGCAACTCTTCAAATTAAAACTTAATTAGCCTTTCGAGCTAACAACACCTTATTACTAAGATGATTTGGAGCGGGAAACGAGATTCGAACTCGCGACCCCAACCTTGGCAAGGTTGTGCTCTACCACTGAGCTATTCCCGCAAACTTGTTACTGGGTAACCCCAAGGAACGAGGCGTATTCTAAGGGTTTCATAAAAAGAGTCAACAGTTTTTTCCCTTATTTCTTAATTACTTAGCGCAGTTTTAGTTATTTGTGGCACTAAGTTCAGGCCAAGCTGCAATTAGGTATGTCACCATAGACCATAGGGTTAAAATAGCAGCAAAAACCAACGACGCAATGGCAGCAATATACCAACCATCTGATGAAACAAATGCCCCCGTACCTGAAGGTTCAATTCCAAGCACGCCGGTAATAGCAAACATCTGTGCGAGTGTTTTGGCTTTACCTATGAAACTTACCGCTACATTGGCGCTTTTACCAACTTCCGCCATCCACTCCCTTAGAGCGGAAATGATGACCTCACGGGCCACAATGATCAGTGCTGGCACTGTCACCCAGAGAGTTTGATCTCGCTCCACAACAATCATTAATGACACGACTACAATCAACTTGTCTGCAACAGGATCTAAAAATGCCCCGAACGGCGTCATTAAATTCATTTTACGAGCAAGGTAGCCATCCCAGTAATCGGTTATACAGGCTACCCAAAAAACCACTGCTGCGGCAAAGCTTGCCCAATACACAGGCATATAAAACATCACCACCATAAGAGGAATTAATACCACTCGAATGGAAGTTAAAATATTAGGGAGATTTAACGGCATAACACCTTCGCTTTGTCTTTTTGTATCAATATTGCACTGCCTTACTCATGCAGTGCGTCGTAAATTTCTTGTGCTAAATGCTGACTTATTCCAGGCACCTTAGCAATCTCAATTACACTGGCTGAGCTTACCTGCCCAGCATCGCCGAAGAATCTTAACAGTTCCTTTCGTCTTTTGGGACCAATACCCGCGATATCCTCAAGCGCAGAGCGGCCTCTAGATTTTGCCCGCCTTGCCCTGTGACCTGTAATCGCAAAACGATGAGATTCATCACGAATTTGTTGAATAAGGTGCAGGGCTGGCGAGGCGAGATCCAAAACAAAACTTCGCTCTTCTAATATTAGAACTTCCATCCCTGCCTTTCGAGTAACGCCCTTACTCACTCCTAATATAGGAATGTCGAGTAAATCTAATTCCTCCATGACTTTTTTAGCAACACTCACCTGCCCTTTTCCACCATCAATAAGCAGTAATTGTGGTTTTTTATCCTTAACGACTTTTTTAAAGCGACGCCTTAACGCTTGTTCCATGGCGCCATAATCATCACCTGCCACCACGCCTTCAATATTAAATTTCCGGTAATCACTTTTTAATGGGCCGTCTTGGTTAAATACCACACAAGAAGCCACCGTTGCCTCACCATGGCTGTGACTGATATCAAAGCATTCCATTCGCAAAGGAATCTGAGGTAACGCCAAGGCTTCTTTTAATGCTACGTACTGAGCTTTTCTGTGCTGCTTATCTTCACTTTTCAATCGTAATGCTTCGGCTGCATTATTTCTTGCGAGCTCTAGCCACCTCAAGCGATCTGAGCGAACAGCGTGGGAGAGTTTGACAGTTTTGCCTTTTTGTCTGGTAAAAGCACTTTGAATTAGGCTAGCGTCTTGAATTTCATGAGAGGTAATTATTTCATCTGCAATTTCATGGTTTAGCACCAAATAAAACTGCGATATAAATGCAGCCAAAGCTTGTTCGCTCGTTTCATCCATATTTAGCCGAGGATAAAAGGATCGGCTGCCTAGCATTCTGCCATGGCGAACGTTGGCAACGTGCACGGCGGTAATTCCCAAACCCTGTTCTATGGCAATGATATCCACATCCCCTTGCTGGGCATCGATAGACTGCTGCTCTTGAACTTTTCGCAAATGCTTTATTTGATCGCGAATTAAGCCAGCGCTTTCAAACTCTAAAACTTGAGAAGCTTCATCCATTTTTTGCTGAAGCTCACCTAATAGCTCTTTATTTTTTCCCAACAAGAAAAGTTCAGCATGCTGAATGTCAGCGGCGTATTCTTTTGGGGTTATTAAATTGACACAAGGGGCACTGCATCGACCAATTTGATGTTGAAGGCAGGGGCGACTGCGATTATTAAAATAACTGTCTTCACAATTTCGTAAACGAAACAGTCGATGCAGAAAACTCAGACTTTCTTTTACCGAAGAAGAGCTTGGGTAGGGACCAAAATAGCGGCCAGTCTTTTTCTTTTTGCCACGAGCATAAGCCATTAAAGGGAATTGGTGATCTGATAGATGAATATAAGGGTAGGATTTATCGTCTTTTAAGAGGATGTTATAAGGTGGTTTATTTTTTTTTATGAGATTTTGTTCAAGTAGCAGCGCTTCTGTTTCACTGCCTGTAATGCTGATTTCCACATTACAAATACGAAGCACTAAAGCTTGAGTCTTAGCATTTAAGCCTTTATTGGTAAAATAACTAGAAACTCGGTTCTTTAAATTTTTGGCCTTACCAACGTACAGCAAGCGATCTTCGCTATCGTACATGCGGTAAACCCCTGGTTTGGTTGCCAGGGTTTTTAGGAAGGGTTTTGCATCAAAACTCATACTGATTAAATTGCAGACTCGGTATCAATCATGCCATGACGAATGGCTAAGCGAGTAAGCTCCACATCGCTTGAGATGGTTAGCTTATCAAAAATACGGTAGCGGTATGTATTAACGGTTTTAGGGCTTAGAAATAATTGATCAGAAATACTTTGCACTTTTTCACAATTGACGATCATCATGGAAATTTGCATCTCTCGGTCTGATAAACAATCAAATGGGCAGGCTGATTCCTGGCTGTCAAACGGCTTTAATGCCATACGTTGAGCAATTTCTGGGCTAATATAGCGCTGCCCTGATTTCACCTTTAAAATGGCCATGACCATTTCTTCCGCTGTGGCCCCTTTCGTCATATAACCTGCAGCACCCGCTTGTAAAAGGCGACTGGCATAAGGGTCTTCACTGCAGGCAGTCACAGCAATAATTCTAATCTCTTCGTTTAAACGAAGCAGTTTACGAGTGGCCTCTAAGCCACCCATGCCAGGCATGCGGATGTCCATTAAGACTACTTCAGGCTCCATTTCTCGGGCCTTTTCAATGGACTCTTCACCACTACCGGCTTCTGCGATCACATCAATCTTGTCACTATCAGACAGCAGGCTAACGATCCCCATGCGGACCAAATCGTGATCGTCTACTACCATTACTCGAATCAAGAGCTATACCTCAAAAGGCCAAACTGCCAGTTAATGCCAAAAACCCGCCCATGCTAGCAAATTGGCGAACCTAAACCACTATTTTTTATTGTCATGCAGCTTTATTAGGCGCTGCTTTTGCCATTCTTCTTTTGGGTTATTGAGCGGCAACACTATCTCTACTATGTCACCGTCTAAATGGCGTTTCACTTGAAAGCCTAACTTTCTAGCCAGCTTTAGCATGGGGCCGTTATCTGCCAGTACTGTCCCCATCATTTCTATAATGCCCTGATCGATGCAGTATTGAATCATTTTTGACATTAACCGGTAACCAAGCCCCATGCCTTGGGCCTTATCACCTATAAGCACTGAGAATTCAGACTGAACTTGGTCGGCATCAGTCCAGGTGCGCACCACCCCAATGATTTCGCCCTCTTTGTTCTCAGCAACAAAAGCCATTTCTTGCTGGTAATCAATTTGCGCAAATTTAGCTAATTCCCTATGCCTAAAGTTCCTACGCGCTGTAAAAAATCGGTATCTCAGTGATTCTGCGCTTAAGGTTTCATGAAAGAACTTAAGGGCAGGCTCATCCTCTCCTCTTACAGGGCGTAGATTTAACACTTGCCCACCTTTAAATTCTTCTACTTCCTCTAGCTCAGCAGGATATGGGCGAATACATAATTGGTGTTCATCGCCTAAATCGGCAGCTACTCCCAGTACCATTGGGCCTTCTTCTGGGTGCAAGATTACATTTAATTCACAACCTTTCAGGTTGGGCATGTCGACGGCCATTTGCGACAAGCGAATAAGCATTTGTGACAGCTGCGCTACATCTCGGTCAAAATGACGACTGCGTTCGCTCATCACTCTAAATATGTGTGTCTTATTCATAAGGTGTCTGGCAAGCACATCATTTAATGGCGGGAACTCCACCACTCTATCGGCCATGATGTTGGCTGTGGCACCACCGCCACCAAATAAAATAATGGGTCCAAAGGTCTCGTCACGGGTAATGCCCATACTAAACTGAATGGATATTTCGCCACTTCGCATAGGTTGAACACTAAACCCGTGAACCTTACTCTTAGCAAAGCGTTTGCGTACTTGGGCATCCAACTCTTTAGACGCCAACTGTAATTCAGCTTCATTTTGTAAATTCGTTACCACCCCTCGCCAACGGTTCCTAGGGTTATCCCCATAGGCAAATGGATGGCAGTAGTCTTGATGAATCACCTTGATGGCAGCGGGAAACTGAATGTCAGTCTCGGATGGTTTGAATTTTTCTGGTAAGAACTGAGTCCCAACGGTTTTAAAGCCATAGTGAGAAATAATTTGATAAATTTCATTGGCTGTTAAATAGTCACGACCTTGCTTTAACGCCTTATTCACAATGCCTTTGCATTGCATGCGATCAACGGATGAATCATCCAGTAAAGAAGATGGTGTTTCACGCAGTAACTCTTGATTACGCTGGTGATGCACCATGTGCATGAAAGCTTTTACAGCTCTGTCTGGCGTATCATAAGTAGGTATACCTGACTCATCGAATAAGTGGCGGCTACGCTCAACGGTTTCCCCCCCCATCCAGCTGGTTAGCAAGTTCTTCTGATGAAAACGGCTATGGTTTGTCACGACACTGGCAACATCTTGGCTATCTACCACCCCGGTAGGTGAGAACAACACTAAAATAGCATCAACCCCTATGTCTTTCTCTATAATCCCCAACACCTGCTTATAAATTACAGGGCCGGCTTCTGGGGTGATATCCACTGGGTTAGCTTGAGACCAGTAGTCGGGTAATACGGCAGATAAAGCCTTAATGGTTTCTGGTGATAATTGGGCCAGTTCACCCCCTTCGTGCATCAGTCGATCAACCGCCAAAATAGCCCCACCAATACCATTGGCGATAATGGCTAGGCGCTCACCTTTTAGGGGCTTCATTCGCGTTAAAGACTCAACCGATTCAAACAACTCCTCGGTACTGTCTAAGCGTAAAACTCCCGCACGAAGCATAATGGCTTCGTAAATCATATCTCGGTGGCGTATGCCAGCGGGTACTGGCTCTACAGGGGTTTGGGAGGTTGGAAAACGACTGCTTTTAATGGCCAGCACTAGCTTGCCTCGAGAAGCATTTCGAACCGCCCTAACAAAAGATGGCGCATCTAAAATTTTCTCTAAATGCAACATAATGGCTTTCACTTGGCGCTGAGAAGATAGGTAATCAATGGTGTCAGACATGCTGACATCAGCGCCATTGCCGATGGTTAGGAAGTGAGAAAAGCCAATACCGCGTGCATGTGCCCAGTCCAATAAGGCACTGGCTAACGTACCAGACTGACCTAAGTAGGCTACCTTACCTGGCAAGGCGTTGATGTGGCTGTAGCTTGCGTTTAAATGTAAGTCAGGCACCAGCAGCCCTAGACAATCTGGCCCCATGATTCGCACATCATGTTCTCGAGCCATTTTTCGTAGTGGATGTTTTGACGGGCTATATTGTTCGGCACGTTTTCTGGATATGCCGCCAGTTAAAATCATGACAGCGCGAATACCGTGGCGCCCTAACTGTTTAATGATTTTTTCTATAGTTGGCGCTGGCGTGCAAATAATGGCCAAGCTAACATCTTTAGGCAGGCGTCCTATCTTTGAAATACAAGGTACACCATGAACCGTTTTGTAGCGTCGAACGTTCACGGCATAAATACTGCCTTTGAACCCTGACGCTTTTAAGTTTTGAATAACCGCGCCGCCCATACTAGAAGTGCGCTCTGACGCACCAATAACAGCGATCTTTGACGGCTCAAAAAAATTCTCTAACCAGCGAGTGCCCATAATTCCCTAATAAAAAGGTGTTATCTATCAATCATTTGAGTTATATAGTTTTATTAACAAAGCCTCAAGCTATAACTACATGTCTTCTACTTTATTTATACACCATTCTCAATTTGATCAGCACTCGGTGCCGCCTTCTCATCCAGAAAGCCCATTGAGGAACTTGGCGGTGGAGACAAAATTAAGACAAACCGGCTTGTGGCAAGACTTATCGGTGCAAACTTGCGAGATGGTTCATCCTGATACATTTAAAAAAGTACACGCATCAGGGTACATTGATCAATTGTATCGAATCGCGCCGCCTAAAGGGATGATTCTTGCGGATGCTGACACGCCTTTAATGTTTAATACACTAAAAGCCACCGAGGAAGCAGCGGGCTCTGGCATTCAAGCCGTCAAACAAGTCTTAAGTGGTGAGTTTAAAAATGCCTTTTGTGCCATACGCCCACCGGGGCATCATGCCGAGCCCAATAAAACGGTTGGCTTTTGTTTTGTGAATAATATCGCTGTGGCAGCCCAATATGCTTTAACTCATTCAAGCATCAATAAAGTCGTTATTTTTGACTTTGACGTACACCAGGCTAATGGCACCATAGAAATTTTTAAGAATCGCAATGATGTAATGGTCGTCAGTACTTTTCAGCACCCCTTCTATCCTTTTTCTCATGCTTTTTCACCGTCCGACAACATTATCAATATTCCTTTAGAAGCAGAAACGGCCAGTACGCAATTTAGACGCCTCATTGAGGGCAAAGTTACCCAGGCTATTTCTTCTTTTAAGCCTGATTTAATTTTAATTTCAGCTGGTTTTGATGCGCACACTGATGATCCAATGGGTGGATTGGATTTAATTGATGAGGATTTTTACTGGCTCACCAAACTCAGCATGAGTCTAGCCGACACCTATGCTAATGGCCGCATCGTTTCAATGATGGAAGGCGGTTACAACCTGGAGGCGCTGGCACTCAGTGCGCACCAGCACATACAGGCGCTTGCCGGGCAATAGCTGTTTAAGTTACAAAAAGTTAGGCAGGGCTAAGCGCCAGTAAAGAATCAAGCATCTCGTTTATAGCAGCTGCTTGAACCTGATGATTAGAATCTAAATACGCTCCTCGAACAGTGTCGCCCTTGCTCCACCCACCCTGCTTCATTACCACTTCTATGGATTGCTTTTGTTCAAATAAAAGATTCACTAGGGTTTTTCTCATGCTATGGGAAGATAGCTTGTCATCCTGAATACCTACTCGCTCAAATACTTGCTTAGCAATTCGATTAATACTAGTGGGTGTTAGCGTTTGCGTGAGCTCATCTTTCTTATTCACGGCTCGAAATAAGCTTCCTGATTTTAAGGGCAATACAGCTACATACTCTTTAATTACCCTTGCCAAGCAAAATGAGTTACCACTGAATGGAATTACCGAATAAACAGGCTTGCCTCCTTTGTGACGCGGAAGACTAATGGCAATATCTAATTCTTTTTTCTCAAGCCCCACCATCATCTTAAGAGTGATGCTTGCAATCATTGAACGTCGATAACCGGTACTTATAAACATGGCAATAATTGCTTTATCTCTTTTTTCCTTAATGCTTTGCGAGCCAGACACAATGTAATTCATAACCTTGATGGCTTCTTGAGCGTTTAATGGTCGCTTACTCAATGGAATACGCGTTTCTTTTGCGCGAATGCCAGAGAGTGTCTCTCTAACTCGTATGGAATGTGTTGGGTCATTAAAATTATGCCAGGTGTGCCAATACCTTAAGGCCGCAACATGCACAGCTAAAGAAGATGCGGCCATGGGTAACTTTTTTGTGGCTTGAAAAATTAAATACTGCTCAACTTTTCCTGAAGTGGATGGTAATAACCCACCCCAAGCTTGGTATTGCCTGATAGCACTATTGTAAGTTTTTGCTTTGGCTGTTTGACCAAGGTTTTGTAAAAAAACATTCTCACTCATCTTTGGTTACCAGCGTTTGATTCACTCTTTGTTCTTGCATTAATTTTATAAGGGCTTGGTGATTATCTTCCTGCACGGCAAGGCTATTCTTCAATGCCATTTGCACGTTATTTATTTCAATCTCTTTTTGGCGCTGACTTTTAAGTTCAGCCTCTAGTTGCTCTTTATGGACTAGGTTTTCATCAATTACTTTTAATTGCGCTTGAATAACGGCTTTTAGTGATTCTTGCTTTTCTTGCAATAGGGTTTGAGCTTGGGCATCAGCGTAGGATAGTTGTTTGTGCTGAATTAGTTTTAATTCTGACAACTCAGTTTGGTGAGCTTGAGACTGGCTGGCAATATCGGCCTCTAATTGGCTAATTCTTTGACCTGTATCCATTTTGTATTCACGAAACTGATACTTTAAAGCCTCGTACTTAGAAACAGTGGCTTCTTTTTCGTCTTTAAGCTCCCGCCCTTGTTCCAGCATATGGGTAATCTGATGGCGTGTTTGAATACGCTCCGACTCCATTTGGTTAAGCATTTCTTTATTGCTTAATTGTAATGTGGAGATTTGCTGCTGCTGCTGTTCTGATAACGTTCCAAGCTTGGCTAAGTTAATTTCATTATTTTTAATCTGCGAATTCTGAGCATCTAGCATCACCTTTTTATCCTCTAATTCTCCTTTTACGCAGCTAAGCTCCAACTTAATCGCTTTAAGCTCGCCTTCTAGTAATGAATTTTGGGTATCGGTTTTCTTAAGTGCATCTTGTGCACCTTGAATCTTTAATTGGCTTTCCTCTTCAATACTGCCCTTAAGATTTAGATAAACTTGCTCCATGGCACGAACTACTTGGCCTGGTAGCCGGTTTGAACGACCATTTTCATCAACTTGATACTCCTCTCTTAGGGCTTTCAAAGCCTTTGATATTGCATTTCTGTCACCCGTCACCAAGCTGGATACAGCGTTAACGGTTGGGCGCTTGCCTTGCTCGACCAGCTCGTTATAGGCCTTTCGGCAGGCTTTTTTTATCTGGTCTTGCTTGGTCATTTAGGAGGCCTATAATAATAAAATATGATAATGTTCTGTTCTGTTATTTTTAGCAACATTTTACATATTTATATATTTAATTAGGTTCGATAATAACTATTATCGAACCTAAAAGAAGAAAAGCACCACAATTAGCTGCAATACCCTTACTAGAGCACTTAGAGCCCATAACGGCATTCTGAGGGCTTTCTTTGGAACACTTAGCCCCTTAGTGGCTTATGACTTCAAATATCCGCTAATGCCATTTGCTCATTTAAGCCATCCATAGACTTATCTCAACACTCCTTTGTTTAAACACAGGTAACTTAGGCGGCCAACTTGCTCATAGTCACTACCTAAAACAACCATTAAAAAGCACACACAAGGAAGTCATATGGATGCCAATCTAGAATATCAACGCAAGCTATATCAACCTGACAGCATGCAAGAAAAACTACTTACCTTGCTGCATGATCACCAAAATTTAATTTTAGCCATGAGCGTGGCTATGCCGCCAGGACTCATAAGCGTGGTAGCGAGTGCCATTAAAAAAAACCAACTCAACGATATAAATCTATATTACATGCACGGCACTCAGGCCCTACAAGAAACACTACTGACCCCTGAGCTTGTCAATAAGTTTAATCCTCGTGCAATTTTTATGAGCAGTCATGACCGGGCCGCCATTAAAAGCAACCAGCCCAATCATTGGCTGGAATTTGTACCGGCCACCTTTCATCAGGTGGGCAGGTTGTTAACTGAACACGTTGAGCCTCATTGCTTTATGACCACCGTTTCGCCCATGGATAAGCACGGTTATTTTAGTCTGGGAACCAATGCAGATTATGGGGCCAGCGTTATTCGTAAAGCCAAGGGAGTGGTATTAGAAGTGAACCGGCACATGCCAAGAACGTTTGGCGAGTGCTCTATTCATATATCAGAAGTGGATGCAATTATTGAAAATCATCAACCATTAATGGAGCTAGCATTCGCCCCACCCTGCAATACCGATTTGATAATTGCCAAACAAATAGCAGAACAAATAAATAATGGCGACACATTGCAAATGGGTGTGGGTGGTGTACCCAGTGCGGTATTGGGGCTTCTGAATCAGCATCAGAATCTTGGTTTGCACAGCGAGCTATTCTCCCCTGGCATGGTGGATTTAATTCAGTCTGGCGTTATAAATGGGAAATTTAAAAGTTGGATGCAGCACAAACATGTTTTCACACTGGCCATTGGAGATAGAAAACTATATGAATTCATGGATGATAACCCCTCAATTGTAGGTTATCCGGCTTCATGGGTTAACAACCCTGATGTCATTCAAAAGAATAATAATATGGTGTCGGTGAACGCCGCTATAGAAGTGGATTTAAGTGGGCAAATTAACGCAGAGCAGCTAAATGGCCTTCCTTTCTCTGGTACCGGAGGGCAGCTTGATTTTGTACGAGGCGCGTATGCGTCTAAAAATGGACGCTCCTTTATCGCACTTCATTCTACGGCCAAGCAAGGCTCAATTAGTCGAATTGTTCCCAAGCTAACGGGTGGCACCGTTACCGATACTCGTATGGACACACAGTTTGTGGTTACCGAGTTTGGCTGCGTCAACCTAAAGGGGTTGTCTCTGCCCCAAAGGTCTAAAGCCCTTATTCAGCTAGCTCACCCTGACTTTAGAGAGACGCTAGAAGTGAACGCTAAAGCGCAAGGCTTAGGATAGAGCCCGCCTCTTAAGTGGCCTTTAGCTTTCGGTGGGCGAAAAAAAACCAGAAATCTTTCGATTTCTGGTTTTTAGAATAAATGGCGGAGAAGAAGAGATTCGAACTCTTGGAGGGGTATAAGCCCTCGCCGGTTTTCAAGACCGGTGCTTTCGGCCACTCAGCCACCTCTCCGCACAGGCCACGCATAATACGGATTTTGATTTTTGAGTCAAGAAAAAAGCCAAAAAAACCCTTAGCCAGCGGCTTTTGGTCATCATATAACCAAGCCAGCATTAAATCTGGAACCCAAAGTCATCACGCTCTACTTAGGTGGTATTACTAGTTGAATTTAAATGCCATGAGCATCTTATACCCAGCACTTTTATACGTGCAAATGACCGGAAAAGAATTAAATGGGTTTCGAATTACCGGTGTCAGTTGAGGGGGGACCTATGATTGATACTACCATTACAAAACCTACAAGGTGCCCAATTTATATTTTTAAGATATTCGTTAAAATGAGGGTGTCGTGAGTTTCTGCCTGAGCATTAATATAATCCTGCAAAGCCAAAAGAATGTCTTCGTCTGCTTTAGCCAAAAGCACAGCCCCCCTCTTATGCAATTGCATCATTAATCTTATGGAGTCTTCACAGCTAAAACCTATTTTAACAAAGAGCCTGACGATGAACTCTAATGGCATCACCCCATCATCTATAACTTCTAGAGCCCATGACTCATTTGAACTGGATTTAATCGACAACCAAAGCCCCTCACTAAGCTCATCTAAATCGGCAATGCTTTTTTTGTTAAGCTGCACAAGCAATGCCCTGCTAGCGGCGTGATTTCTCTCCATGTATCTATTTAGCGATTTCAGAAAAAGCATTCAATTAGACCCGATGACTTCATTTATTTATATTAATTAATTCACGGTTTTCTATGAAGATGTACTGATGCCATTTATAGGAAGGGATTACCTCTTGCTCCACTATAGATTCCAGCTTCCCCTTAGAAATTCCTCTGGCCTCTGCATAATCATTTAATAGGATCGGGCTTTGAATATAAGCACTTGCTTCTTGAAGGCCGACTGTCCTTGCCTCATCCAATGTTGCTTTTATTGCACCTCCTTTGCCGGCTGCCCTAAATACCTGCCACACAATTAACAAAACAACTAAAAAGATTATTATTCTTACCACTGTAATCGCCCCTCTTTTGTTTGGTCTCACTGTAGGCAGCTAGCGCCTTTTCTTGTCTAGCACGGCATCTAGCATTCTTCCATACTGGATAGCCTATTGACTGCACTTATTATAAAAGAGCTATCACAGATAATTAGCTTACCACTCTTTAATGAAGGTTCCTTTTTAAATATTTAAAGCCCGCTAAGCACCTTAAGCTTTCTTAATCGAGGCTTGGTTCACAAAAAATAGCAACTTACAGCCTCTTACAATATTACGAACGCCCAATTTATTTCGACTATCATTGACTAAACCACCAGATACCCTTCAATGCGGTATCGTCACGGCAAAAAGCATTATGTACGTGCGGTAGCCTAACTGGAGGAGTTGGGGAGACGCTGCATAAACGGATAGTTCAGCCACCATTAAAAGCTGATATTGCAAACAACAGGCGAAAAAAAACCAGAAATTTTTCAATTTCTGGTTTTTTAGAATAAATGGCGGAGAAGAAGAGATTCGAACTCTTGGAGGGGTATAAGCCCTCGCCGGTTTTCAAGACCGGTGCTTTCGGCCACTCAGCCACCTCTCCGCACAGGCCACGCATATTACGGTTATTTACCTGAGAGTCAACCTTATTTGTAAAATAACGATAGTTTTTAAGGACTTAGCTCAAGTATGGCCTACCTAACGATTACCATTTATCACTAAAATAGCGCTATAAGCCACTTGAAATTCCCTGCAACGCCCTTATTATCAGTGCTAGTACATGACTTAAATCAATGGAGCGACAAATGGAACACAGAAGCATAGGCACCGCGCAACATGCCGTTAGTGCAGACACTCAAAAGGTATTGCGCAATACCTATATGCTACTTGGCATGACACTGGCCTTTAGCGCCTTAACCGCGGGCATTTCAATGTCAATGAATCTTGGCGGCGGCGCAGCCTTGATCATGTCTTTGGCAGCACTTGCCATTGTCTGGTTGGTGCTTCCACGCACAGCCAATACTGCAATGGGCTTGCCCGTTGTATTTTTGTTCACAGGTTTACTAGGCGCGGCTCTTGGGCCAATGCTTAATCGCTACCTTGCGCTGCCAAACGGCTCTGAAATGGTAATGCAGGCATTAGGTGGTACAGCCATCATTTTCTTCTCTCTTTCTGCTTATGTGTTAACCAGCAAAAAAGACTTCTCTTTCATGGGTGGCTTTTTGTTTGCAGGTTTGATGGTCGTTATTGTGGGTGCCGTTGGTGCAATGATCGCTTCTTTCTTCTTTGGCGTTGATGTTTCAATGTTCTCATTGGCCATCTCTGGCGCCATCGTGTTATTGATGTCTGGCTTTATTTTGTTTGACACAAGCCGAATCATTAATGGTGGCGAAACCAACTACATTATGGCTACCGTTAGCCTGTACTTGAACATCTACAACTTGTTTACAAGCTTGCTGCACATTATCGGCGCTACCAGCGACGATTAATGCTTTAAATAAAAAAGAAGGCGATGCCTTCTTTTTTATTTTCTCCACTCTTTAATTGTTTTTATTCCCTCCAGATCGAACCCCATCATGAAATTTTCCCTTTTAGTGCTGGCAAGCCCCTACTCCCAACAAGGTGGTTTAAGTGCACTTAAATTTGCCCAAACCTGCCTTAAAGATGGCCATGAAATTTACCGTGTATTCTTCTATCATGAAGGCATTCAAAACGGTTCGTTTCTGCAAAGCCCTCAGCAGGATGAGGTTAACCTGCACACTCAATGGACAATCCTGGCTGAGCAGTATTCATTAGATTTAGTTATTTGCATCGCAGCGGCTTTAAAAAGAGGCCTTCTTAATGAAAGTGAAGCTAAGCGCTACAACAAGCCTCAGCATAACTTAACTGCTCCATTTGAAATTTCGGGTCTAGGTCAGTTATTGGATGCTCAAATCAACAGCGATCAACTCATTACATTTGGGTAGCCCTCATGTCCCATAAAATATTAATTATTCAGCGCGCAGCCCCTTATGGCTCTAGCCTTGCTCGCGAAGGTTTAGATTACGTCTTAACCAGCGCCGCTTACGACCAAGATATAAGTTTGTTGTTTTTAGGCGACGGCGTATTCCAGCTTTTAAAAAATCAGCATTCAAGCGGCATTAATTTAAAACCGCAAGGCTCTGCTCTTGAAATTTTACCTCTGTATGACATCGACAAAATTTATGCAGTAAAAGAAGATTTACAGGAAAGAAACATTTTAGAAAAAGACCTCACCCTTAATATTAAAGCTCTATCACGCAATGACATTAGCGCGTTCATAAGTCAGCAAGACAAAGTGGTGGGATTCTAATGGTATTGCATCTAATTCAGCGCAGCCCTTTCTCGAGCACCACTGTTAGGGACTGTTTAAACATCATTGGCACTCAAGACAGCCTGCTATTTATGCAGGATGGCGTTTACATCCAAAGCCACCCTACCCTAAATAGCATTACGAACCCTGTTTACCTCTTGCAAGATGACTTAAGTGCAAGAGGCCTTGAAGTAAACGGCAAGGAAAAAAGCATTAGCTATCAAGAATTTGTGCAATTATGCACCGAACATGAAAAAGTTATCAGCTGGTATTAATATGAGCGATTCACAATCACCACTGGCATTTGATCAAGAAGGTTTTTTATTGGACCTTGCGCTTTGGAATGAAACCATTGCCCGAGAAATAGCTAAACGAGATGCCATCGCCTTAACTCAGGCACACTTTGATGTGATTTATTTGCTGCGTGATTTTTATAGTAAGCACCAAGTAGCACCTGCCAATCGCCCACTGGTGAAACTTGTTAAAGAAAACTTAGGGCTGGACAAGGGCAATAGCATTTACTTAATGACGCTGTTTCCAGAAAGCCCAGCCAAATTTGCAGCTAAAATTGCTGGGCTACCTAAGCCTCCAAATTGCCTTTAATTTGTTATTTTTTCATATAAGACATAACCATGAACTCAGAACACCCTTTTGCTCAATATGTGCGAATTTTAGGCAAAGGCCGTAAAGGCTCTCGCTCGCTTACTTATGACGAAGCACTTGCTGCCATGACCATGATACTTAATGGTGAATGCGAAGATGTACAGCTTGGTGCATTCATGATGCTATTGCGTGTAAAAGAAGAAAGCGCAGAAGAATTAGCTGGCTTCACACAAGCCACCAAAAATCATATTAAGCCCCAAGTGCCTGAGTCTCTTTGTGTGGATTTAGATTGGTCCAGCTATGCAGGCAAGCGCCGCCATTTACCATGGTATCTTTTAGCCAGCTTTGTATTGGCCGACAACGGCTTAAGAGTATTCATGCATGGTGCAGACGGTCATACAGCAGGCCGAATTTACACCCGCCAAGCCCTAAAAGAATTAAATGTTAAAACGGCCAATAATTGGCAAGAAGTGGAAGAGCAACTGACAGCCAATAACTTTAGCTTTATGGGCATGGAAAACCTATGTGCTCCTTTGCAGGACATCATCGATTTACGAGGCACCTTTGGTTTAAGATCCCCCGTACACAGCTTTGCTCGTCTATTGAACCCACTGAATAGTCACAATGTTAGTCAGGGTGTATTTCATCCAGGATACGGCCCATCACATCAGCTAGGTGCCAAGCTGCTTGGCTATTCTCGCTTATCAATATTAAAAGGCGAAGGTGGTGAATGTGAATGCAATCCAGACGCCCCATTTAAAATGCACCACTGCTTTAACGATGAGCTAATAGAAGAAGAATGGCCGGCCATCTTCCCTAAACGCCACGTCAAACCCAAGACACTTGAATTAAGCGAGCTCAAACAAGTTTGGAGCGGTGAAATAGAAAATGAATATGGGGTAGGTGCGATTATTGGTACATTGGCCTACATTGCCAGACTAATGGGACGCGCGACCAATCAGCAAGATTGCATGGCTTTGGCCACGCAGTGGTGGGATAAACGCAACACAAGTAGATTCAATTAGGTTTCTCATTTGCCCTGGTCACTTAAGCGACTGTGTTAATTAACTTAAGTGATAAAAGGCAGGCTAACTTGATTAAGGCCTAATCGCTGGCCTTTTCAAGTAAAGCCAATAGTCTACGAGCTAACGCTTCAAACGCTTCAGCCTCACTATTTCCTGCTTCGGCGCTAAAAGAGAACAATAAACGCTCAATCTCTTCGCGGCTCATATATTGAATGGTGACTGGATTTATCATTGTCTCTTCCTTTCAGCTAGGCAATCAGGTCGATGATCTCGCCATTAGCTATTGGCTGTATATATAAACAGTACCATATAAAAACACACCCTAAATTGCAAATAGCATTACTCAAAGTGGCTTTTTGATTAAATACTCAAACACACCGCTTTCTGTTTCAACTTGACTGACTAAATCGTAACCCAAAAAGCTGCAGAATTTCTTAATATCTCGTGTGGTTGATGGGTCGGTGGCTTCTACTTTTAACACTTGCCCTGGCAACATTTCTTTCACTTTAACATGCAACATCATCACAGGCTCAGGGCACATCAACCCTTTTGCATCCAGTTCTAAATCGTGTTCTGACATAATCTCTCTTATTGAAACTCAATTTAAGCTGAATTTTCAGCCTTTAATATCTAATACACAAGCTCGCCTACACGGATTTTAGGTCAATGCGCAGCCTTATAGCATTTAGGGCACACTTGCTTTTCAAGGCTGGCCAGCCATCCTTGCTGATTTAATGCTTTTACAGCGTCAGACTCAATGGAATCACTGTATTCAATAAACTCTACCTGACTAACTTCTTTGCATTCATCGCAACTCATATCTAAGCACCTGAGATTGAACTCTTTTACATCAGGGCCTTGGCAGCTGGCCTTCCAAGCGTTTACGGGAGAAATAAGCTCACTCACCCCCAATACTCGCAACTTAAGGCTCACCATACGCCCACCCTTCACGGGTAGATACAAAATAGACCCTAACGTCGGCCTGACGCCTTGTGCCTGCACTTCATAATGGCCCATTTCACCGGCCACTACCGCCAAAGTATCCGCTAATTCAGTAATCCCAGAGGCAAATTCAACCCGAATTTTACCGCCGGGGGTATTTTGATACGATATAAACTCAAACATGATTAAAAATTTGTTTAAAAGGGCTGTGCAGCATACAATTTGCGGCTGCTTTGTAAAGAGTTGGTATGACATAGGGATGCCTCCCTTAAACGCCAACCAGCACTAATATTGATACGCTTTATGGAAATTTCTTAATGCGCGCTAGCCAATTTTTAATCGCCACATTAAAAGAATCCCCTTCTGATGCTGTAGTTACCAGTCATCAGCTTATGCTCCGAGCCGGCATGATTCGCAAGCTGGCATCCGGGCTTTATACCTGGCTGCCGTTTGGGTTACGCACTCTTCGTAAAGTTGAAAAGATAGTCCGTGAAGAAATGGACGCAGCTGGCGCATTGGAGTTGCTCATGCCTGCAGTGCAACCTGGAGAGCTTTGGGAAGAAAGCGGCCGCTGGTTTGAGTATGGCGGTGAACTGATGCGCATTAAAGATCGTCACAATCGTGATTTCTGTATTGGCCCAACTCACGAAGAAGTGATTACTGATTTAGCTCGTAATGAATTAAATAGTTATCGTCAGCTACCGGTTAATTTTTATCAGGTTCAAACCAAATTTCGCGATGAAACCAGACCTCGCTTTGGCGTGATGCGAGCTCGTGAATTTTTAATGAAAGACGCCTACTCTTTTCATGCCAATGAAGAATCCCTAAACGATACCTATGAGCGCATGCATCAGGCGTACACGAATATTTTCACTCGTCTAGGATTAGATTTCCGCCCAGTAAACGCCGATACTGGCTCAATTGGTGGCGCTGTCTCCCATGAATTCCATGTCCTAGCATCATCCGGTGAAGATGACATTGCCTTTAGTAACCAATCAAGTTACGCCGCTAACGTAGAGCTAGCTGAAGCTGTAGCCCCTAGCACCGAACGCCCAACTGCCAGTCAAGAATTAAGTGAAGTTTCAACACCTGATCAACACAGCATTGAAGACGTAAGCCAGTTTTTAAATCTAAGTGCTCAGCAAGTGCTTAAAACTTTAATTGTTGAAGGTGAGTTAAGCGAAAAAGAACAAGAGCAAGGTAAAAAGCCTGCCCTTGTTGCCCTTGTATTGCGCGGCGATCACGAGCTTAACGAACTGAAAGCCGAGAAATTAGCCGGCATAGCTAACCCTTTAACCTTCGCTCAGGAAGAAGACATTGTTGCAGCTTTAGGCTGTAAACCAGGTTCCATTGGCCCCTGCCAAATGAGCATAGAGATTATTGTAGATCGTAGTGCAGCGGTCGTAGCTGACTTTGCATGTGGCGCCAATAAAGATGGTGTACACCTAACTGGCGCCAATTGGGGCCGTGATGCCAATATTGGCCGCATTGAAGACGTTCGAAATGTCGTCGAAGGGGATGCCAGTCCAGATGGTGAAGGTACACTGGAGATTAAACGTGGCATTGAAGTGGGTCATATCTTCCAGCTAGGCGACAAATATTCAAAAGCATTGAATGCCACGGTACTAGATGAAAATGGCAAACAAAAAACCATGTTAATGGGGTGCTACGGCATTGGCGTTTCACGTGTGGTAGCGGCGGCCATTGAACAAAACTTTGATGATCGTGGGATTTTATGGCCACAGGCCCTAGCCCCTTTTCAAGTAACCATAGTACTGATTGACGCCCATAAGTCTGAAGAAGTGGTTGAGCGTGGCGAAGCGCTTTATCAATCCTTACTGGCATTAGGCTACGATGTATTACTGGATGATCGTGACAAAAAAACCAGCCCAGGAGTTAAATTTGCCGACAGCGAATTAATGGGTACACCTCACCGCGTTGTGATTAGCTCCCGCGGCCTGAAATCCGGCCTAGTAGAATACAAAGCCCGTCAAGACCAAAAGAATGACGCCATTGAAGTACCCTGTGACGACATATTTGAATTAGTTAAAAGCAAGTTGGCCCATTAAGATGCTGCGCTTCTTTTTTATTATTTCAATACTCCTCTATAACAGCCAGCTATTGGCCAGCGTAGATCCAGAGTTAAGGAAGCATTTAAAAGAAGCCATCAATAGCTCAGAAAGCTTTGGTGATCGCTTTGAAGCAGAGGTTTGGTTGGTGGACATGTCTGCCCGCCTATCTCGCTATATTAAAAACAAGTCGTTTCGCATTCAATTTCTGCAGGCCTTACACCTAGAAGCCAGTAAAAATAAACTTCCCCCTGAAATGGTCTTGGCCCTCATTCAAACTGAAAGTGCCTTTCAGCCCTACGCCATTTCCCGTGTGGGCGCTCAAGGCTATATGCAAATCATGCCATTTTGGCGAAAAGAAATAGGCCGTGAAGATGACAACCTGATGGATTTTCGTACTAACTTAAAATATGGCTGCGCCATTCTTGCGCATTACCTAAAGCGAGAAAAAGGCAACTGGACTCGAGCCCTTGCCAGATACAACGGCAGCCTAGGTAAAACCTGGTATCCTGAAAGAGTCATGAAAGCTTGGAAAAAGCGCTGGTTTGTGCAAAGTATTTAGCCTCTATTGTTAAGCTATTAATACCTCTCCGGTTAATCGTATACCCTTAATTATCCCTAACACCCACACTCCCTGACGGCAATTACTGGAAAGCTAGGGTAATTCAACTATTCCTAATCTATGACTCACTTAAATTAGGATAACCCATGACTTCATTGTTTGAAAATATTGGTGGCAATAAAGCAGTAGAAGCGGCTGTAGACATCTTTTACAAAAAGGTCATTAGCGACCCCGCACTCTCCCCTTTCTTTGATGGCATCAATCTAGAGCGACAAAAAAAAATGCAGGCATCATTTTTAACGGTGGCATTTGGTGGGCCTAACAACTATTCAGGCAAAGGTATGAGAGCTGCGCATGCAAGGCCAGCAGCCTTAGGATTATCAGAAGTTCATTTTGGTAAAGTCGCCGAGCACCTTCAAAAAACGCTGGTAGAGTTAAGTGTGCCATTTGAGCTAATACAGGAAGTCATGACAATCGCCGCGTCTACTAAAAATGACGTTCTAAACCTATGAGAGCCCTTTAAATAATTTTAATGGGTACTCAAAGCAATGCCTTGAGTACGGGCTATTTGTTTATAACGCTAGAAATTGAAACATCAAGAATAGACTTCTTTTTATCTCTAATATCAACAAACAAGGGGTTAAGCTGTTCAAACCAATCGCTATCAGTTAAGTACACGGCCAGTTTATCTAGACGGCGTTCATGAATAAGCTCACTTAAGTCGCCTATCCTAAGCGCATTCAGATCAACCCTCAGATAAAAGACACCTGCCTTATCCTTCACCCACCCCTGATGAATAAGCCGCTGTAGAACAGGCTCCCAATCATCGCTATTTAAATAAGATAAATTAGCAATTAACTCTACTCTAGGCACACCGTTCGCCGCACCTAGCAGCGTTTTGCAAATAATAAGCCCCCAATCCAGTTGAGATGCTTTAACACCACGCCAATGTTGATGATAAAACGGCAGCATGGCCACCAACTGAGCGCCCAATAAAACCAAACTCCAAGCGATATAAAGCCAAAGTAAAAAAAGAGGCATCATGGCAAACGTGCCATAAACTATTTCATATGAAGGCGTTAGTGAAACCAGCCAAACAAATAATAATTTTGCCAGCTCTAAAAGCGTCGATGCCACCACAGCACCAATGAGGGCATGCAATGGTCGAATCTGACAGCTGGGTAAAAAGTAATACATGACTGTCAGCGCTACGCTAGAAACTCCCATAGGCAATAGGCCTACCAAAACTGAACTTCTAATTAGCGAGTCACTAATATTGCTTACCCATAACTGAGAACTTAAAAGATACGTGCTAATTAAGAAGCCACCGGCCAACAGTGCTGGACCCAGAAGTAACATCAACCAATAATTAACAATACGCATGCCCGATCGTTTACTTTTTACTCGCCAAATAGTGTTAAAAGAGCCTTCCATGGTGAGCATTAAACTGATGGCGCTAAACAACAAAATCACAAGCCCCAGCCAAGTGAGACTCTTTGCCTGCTCACTAAATGTTTTTAAATATTCTTGAATGATCTCGCCACTGGATGGAATAAAATGCTCAAAAATAAACGTTTGGAATTGCTCAGAAAAATCCAATGACCATGGGAGCCAGCCTGCAATGACATAGCCCGATGTCATGAGAGGCACAATGGCAAACAAGGTGACAAATGTTAGTTGAGCAGCGCTCTTACGCGCCTCTCCTTTTTCAAACTGCTTAATCAGCAAGTATATAAAACGCCACACACCCTGTAGATTCACTGCTCGCACTCGCCTCAAATAGAGGTACAATACCCTCTTTTAGTGACTTTTCAATGGAACGCCCATGAGTGTTGAAATCTGGCACAACCCACGCTGCTCAAAATCAAGAGAAACCTTAAAGCTATTGGAAGACAACCAAGTCACCCCAAAGGTTTTTTTGTATCTAGAAGAGAAGCCTAATGCAAAGCTGATTTTAGATGTTTTAAAAAAACTAGATATTGGCGCCAGGGACTTATTGAGAAAATCTGAAGAGGCCTACAAAAATCTAAATTTAAAAGATAAAGCACTCACTGATCAGCAACTGATTGACGCTATGGTGCAAGAGCCAAAACTGATTGAGCGCCCTATTGTGATCAAGGGTAATGAAGCGAAAATAGGCCGCCCACCTCAGCAGGTTTTGGAGATTCTGTAGTGTCCAAGCCTTATGTTTTGGTTTTATATTACAGCCATGGCGGCTCAGTTGCTGCCATGGCTGAGCACATGGTGCGTGGCATTGAGCAAGAAGCTGGCGTTGAGGCCATGCTAAGATGTGTTCCTGGTGTATCAACTGATACACACGCCAGTAAAGACGACATTCCAGATGATGGGCCCTTGTATTGCAGTGAAGAAGACTTACGCAACTGCAGCGGCCTACTTATGGGCAGTCCCGTTCGTTTTGGTAATATGGCCGCAGCACTAAAGTACTTTCTTGATGGCACCAGCAACCTTTGGCTAACCGGAGCTCTGGTCAATAAGCCTGCTGCTGTCTTCACCAGCTCATCAAGCCTGCATGGCGGCCAAGAAACCACCTTACTTAGTATGATGCTGCCCCTTCTTCACCACGGCATGGTTTTAGCGGGCATCCCCTATACTGAGCCAGGGCTAATGAACACTCAAACTGGTGGCACTCCTTACGGGGTAAGTCATTTTGCTGGCAAAAATAGCCTACCCATTCTGAGTGAAGAAGAAATAAGCCTTTGTCACGCCCAAGGCAAGCGAATTGCCTTACTCGCGAAACAAATAGCGCCCAACAATTAGGTCAATAATGAACAAAGTAAAAATTTCTTATAATTTGGCGCTCATCTGCTTTTGCATGCAGTTTGTTTTGCTGGCTGCGGGTACGTTTGATCGACCTGACATTAAAATCGACACTGCTTGGGCATTACTAATAGGCATCATTCTCACGGCCATTAAAGGCATTCCATGGCTGGTGCTGATTCCTGGCATCATAATGAAAAGCTCAAGAATTATGGCTTGGATGAGTTATGTCTGCTTGGTGTATTTTATTGTGTGGGTGCTGGCGGCTTTTTCAGAGCAGGACTCAGTGTTGGCAAGTCTAGGAGTGGCGGTTACGTTACTTCAATTTAGTGCAGCGGCTTATTACACTCGCTTAATTAAAAACAGCTAAACCACTAACCCGATTTAGCAGCTCAGATAGGTAGCAGGCAAACACCCACTACCTATTTAGCTTAATTAGTCTTCCCAGTTATCATGCTCTCCATCATCCGGAGCTAACTCAGTTATGACCGTATCGCCGCAAACTTTACATTTGCCTTCAATGGTAATTATGCCTTCTAATTCATATTCTTCAGGCTCAACCATGCCCAAATCTGCTTTTTGGCATTGGTTACACCAAGTTTGCTCCAAAAAAGATGCTTGATCTTCTGCGTCACGCTGGTGAAAATCGCGTTCTATTTTATCCATCATTTACTCCAACTTATTCAATACGGGATTGTATATGGAATACCCACGTTTTCTAGTCCTAGAAGCCAGTAGTTACGAAGAAGATGCCTATCCAGTGGCCGCTTCTTGGTCAATTAGTGACGGTCAACTAAAAGCGGTACTCATTCGCCCAGAAGATGAGTGGCGTGAATCAGAAACTTCGACCAATGACACACACCACATTACTCGCGACCATACCGAGATGGTGGGTGAAAGCGTATTGGATGTTATTCGTGAATTATCCGAAGACGTAGACAAACAGCCTGTCTATGTGAGTGATGCCTATTTACAAGGAAAATGGTTAAGCACACTTTATTCAGCCTATGGAGCCGAAGTGTCATTTGACATTGTACCTACAACAGATTTGTTCTTAATGACCGAAAGTCAATTAGAGGAGGAATTAGAAAATTTGGCCAGCAATCTATTGTTAGATTTAAAAATAGCCGAAGAGCGCGTGCGCACGTTATTGGAATTATATTCACGCCTAAAGGATTCAGGCTTGTTAGAGTAAAAAAGCTGGGCTTGTAATTATTGTAATTACCAGCCCATGACTGTTTTAACGAAAGGCCGGGTTAACTTTCTCTGAGCACTTAGCGAGGCATTATCTAAATCCTGAAGTACATCGAAAATTTGCACCATACTGCCTTCCACATGACGGACAATGAAACGTGCCACATCAACAGTAAGATCTAGTCCACGATTATGAGCACGATACTGCAAGGCCTCTATTTTAAAGTCTTCATCCACTTCATTTAACTGATACAACAAACCCCATTGCAGCCGAGTTAATAAGTCTGGCAGCTGAATGCCTAATGCTTCGGGATTTTTATCGGCAGCAAAAATAAGATGACCACCAGCATCGCGAACGCGATTAAATAAATGAAACAACGCTTCTTCCCACTTAGGTTTACCCGCAATAGCCTGTAAATTGTCCAAGGCAATCAAGGGTAAATCTTCAAGGCTTTCAAAAATTGCGGGGGAATACATAACGAGCTCGTCTAGGGGGAGATAGACGCTATTGGCACCATGGGCCTGAGCTTCATGGCATGCTGCCTGTAGCAAATGGCTACAACCTACGCCAACAGGGCCATTAATGAAAATACTTTGCTCGCCTTGCGCCTGTGCGCTAAGGCGAATTTGCGCCACTACTTCAGTTGCTTGAAGCGCATAAAAATTGTCAAACGTGGCATCATCACGTAACTGAACTGACAAAGGTAGTTGTTCTACAACTTGTACAGAAGCCATCATGTTTCCGAATAAAACTCAGTTTCTTTATAAATTTCGTGTATATGTCGTAAGAGTACCACAATTATTGCCGCAACAGGCAATGCAAGTAACACTCCGACAAATCCAAATAGCTGACCACCCGCCATAACAGCAAAAATAACCGCCACTGGGTGCAATCCAATCTTGTCTCCCACTAATATAGGGGTTAGCAAAACAGATTCAACCACCTGCCCCGCCATAAATACCAAAGCGATGACTGCTATGTGCCAATCAAGTCCAAACTGCATAAAGCCTGCCACACTAGCTGCCGCAACCCCTACCGCAAAACCCATATAGGGCACAATGCTGGCCAGTCCAGCCAATAGGCCCACCAGTAAGGCAAGCTTTAATCCAACCAACCAAAGGCCAAACACATAAATAACGGCCAAGGCTGCCATCACCCATAACTGCCCTCTTAAAAAAGCCCCCACAACATCGTTACACTCTGAAGCCAGCCGCCCAACCTGCCCCTGAAAACGAACAGGCAAAAGTTTAAGAGATTTTTCAGTGAGAATATCCCAGTCACGTAACAAGTAAAAACCCACCACCGGAACCAAAGCCAAATTGGCTAAGGCCAACACTAGGCTTGTAGTTGACGCACTAGCGCTATAAAGGATCGAGGCAAGCATGCCCTTGCTATCTCCCCATTGCGCCCAAAGTTGCTCTTTCAAATGGGCTACATCAAATATCTCGGGGTCTAAATCCAGCAAAGTGATCAGCCATGGCATAGCTTGAAATTGAACCCATTCTAACATTTGCGGGATATGGCTATAAGCCACCTTCAACTGCTGAATGGCCATGGGAATTACTAGCAGCATCACCCCCAATAAAAGCGTAAACAGCACTGTAAAGCACAAACTAACCGCTAAAGATCGTGATAACCCTAGCTCCTCTAAGCGATCAGCCAATGGGTCACCTAAGTAGGCGAATAGTGCGCCCAACATGAATGGTGTCAAAATGGGCTGAAGATTCCCTATCAGCCAAAAAAACAATAGGGCCAGCACCAGCCATAAAAGCGGCTTTAAGCCAATTTGCAATGCGTTATTCAAATTCCATCTCCTTTGTCGGCACAATATAGGCCAGACTTATAAATTCCATTTGAAGTATTCAATATCAAAACTTCCAGGCTCTTCATTTTCTTCAATTTTATGTTTTATAGGCACTAATTTTCGATCAAGTGCTAGGGTTTGCTTGAGCTGCTTAACTGTGCCATTCAATTGCAAACTCATAAACAAGCGGTCTTTATTTACCTTCATTACGGCAACTTGTTTTGTAATGGCCATTTTTTCTAAGTATTGGGTGACTTTTGCATAGTCAGAGAGTGATCTGACAGCACTAATTTGAATGCTAAGTGAGCTAGCATCTTGATTACTGGGTTTTAAGGCAAAGCTATTGGCCAATACTTGCGCGGAAGCGGTTAAGCCCTCCAGCACCTGCTGCTCTAAGGATATGGTTTCAAATACAAAGTTTTGCTTTACGCCTTTTAAGTAGAAGCTCCACTGGCCCTTCCATTTACCACCAGTTGTTTTATAAATACGACTGGCCAGCACTGACTCAGCCCCATAACGCTTACTTGCTTGCACAATTGGCTCATCAAACATTCCCCATAACTGTTCAATGGGTAGCGTCATGGAATCATCTAAGTCATTTAACGGGTATATAAGCGGTAAGCCACGCTTTAGAGCGCCACTTTGCAGTGCCTTTTGGCCAAGGTGATCCACGCCATCACTCATAATCAACCGCTTTGTACCGTCATCTATGGCCATCCATACTAAAATACTAGGTCGATTAGCACCCCACCTAGGAAGCTTGCCTCGTTTAATCAGTCCTTGAATAGACTTCCCTTCAAATTGCATGGTTAACCACAAAGACCCAGGTAAAGCGCCAGCCAACTGGCCATTCTCTACCGTTGCATAGCTAAACTGGTATAAGTATTGATCAGCAATGGTCAGCGCTTTATTAATGGCGGCTCTGTCTGCGGGTACCGCAAAGCCACTGACTTTTTGTAACACCTCTAACAAACCTGCTCGAGCGGCTTCTTGGCGAGCACTTTGTGACTGATCGCTCACCAGTATTTTTGCATCGTATAAATTGCCAACCGATTTCCCATAGGAGGGCATAGCGATAACAGCAAACAACACAACAAGAAGTACAGATTTCATATTTGCAGGGCTTATATTTATATGGGAGGCGCCATTCTGACAAAAACAGCAGAAATTACAGCTCTTTTTAAGAAAATATCACCTATATGGGCCTGTAGGATTTCTAAAATCAGACACCGGTGGTAAAATCCGGCACCATTTTTTTCATTTCCTTGATCTTTTTTATAAAAGGCTGCCCATATGAGCGATCAAAACAAGTCTCTTAGCTACAAAGACGCCGGTGTAGACATTGAAGCCGGCAATGCACTTGTTGACCGTATTAAAGGTGTTGTTAAAAAAACACGCCGCCCTGAAGTAATGGGTGGACTTGGCGGCTTTGCCGGCCTATGCAGCCTACCCACTAAATACAAAGAACCTATTTTAGTATCTGGCACCGACGGCGTGGGCACCAAACTACGCTTAGCCATGGATTTAAACAAGCACGACACCATTGGCATCGATCTAGTGGCCATGTGTGTAAACGACCTAATCGTATGCGGTGCTGAACCTTTATTCTTTTTAGATTATTACGCCACGGGCAAATTAGACGTGGACGTAGCCACCTCAGTAGTTACGGGCATCGGCGAAGGGTGTCAGCAGTCAGGTTGCGCTTTAGTGGGCGGTGAAACAGCTGAAATGCCAGGCATGTACCACGGCGGCGATTACGATCTGGCAGGTTTTTGTGTTGGCGTTGCTGAAAAAGAAGAGCTTATCGATGGCAGCAAGGTGAAAGCTGGCGACGTAATTGTCGGTATTCAGTCTTCAGGGCTACATTCAAACGGTTATTCTTTGGCTCGTAAAATTTTAGAAGTATCAGAAGCTGACCTAAGCGAAGAGCTAGACGGTCAAACTTTAGCCGATGCTCTAATGGCACCTACTCGTATTTACGTTAAGCCTGTTCTTAAACTATTAGAAACAGTCGATGTGCATTCTATCTGCCACATCACAGGTGGTGGCGTTTACGAAAACATTCCCCGCGTACTGCCTGAAAACACCAAGGTTATCCTTGATGGTTCAGCTTGGCAGCGCCCTGCCATTTATGACTGGCTACAAGCTAAAGGCAATGTTGACTGGCATGAAATGCACCTAACATTTAACTGCGGTCTAGGCATGATTGTGGTGCTTCCTGAAGAAAAAGCTCAAGAAGCCATTGACATCTTAAATGCTGAAGGCGAGACCGCTACCCTAGTAGGCCGCATTGAAGCAGCCAATGAAGGCGATGCCCTAGTAATTGTTAAAGGCGTAGACGAGGAATAATTCAGTGAAATCTGAACCGGCTGAACCAGCACGCATCGTTGTTCTTATTTCTGGCTCTGGCTCGAACATGCAAGCCATTGCAGAATCTTGCATAAAAAAAGAAATGGATGGCGAAATTGTCGCGGTGATCAGTAATCGCCCTGCGGTGGCCGGACTTGATCGAGCTGAAAAGCTTGGTATCGCCACAGACATTGTGGACCATACCGAGTTTGCCAGCCGCGAAGAGTTTGACGTTAACTTGATTCGCGCCATCGATGAACACAGCCCTGATATCATTATCTTGGCTGGCTTCATGCGCATATTAACGCCTGACTTCGTTCGCCGCTATAAAGGTAAACTGGTAAACATTCACCCTTCACTGCTACCAAAATACAAAGGGCTAAACACCCACAAACGTGCTTTAGAAGCAGGTGATAAAAAGCATGGCGTTACCGTGCATTTTGTCAGTGAAGATTTAGATGGCGGCCCGAATATTATTCAGGCCGTGGTACCTGTGCTTGATGACGATAATGCTCAAACCCTGCAGGTTAGAGTGCAAGCTCAAGAGCATATAATCTTTCCCATCGCGGTTAAGTGGTTTATAGAAGGTCGATTATCCATGATTAAGGGAGATGCTTATTTTGACAACCAAGCTCTACCTGAAACAGGTTTGCAGTTAAGCCCTGAGTCCATCAGCTAAAAGCGCCATAATAAGTTCAACTGCTAGTCACACCAAGGCAGTTGGGCTTATACTGAAAAAAACAAATCCTAGGCCGTACCCTTTGACTAAGTTTATTTTCAGCACACTCCTTACGTTCACTCTATTTAATTCCTGTCTAGCTGACGCGCCTAACAGTGAAGTACTTGAGCCCACAACCAACCAACAACAGCCAAGCTCAAAAAGCCTTAGCCCCTATAGCGCTAAATATGAGGCCACTTGGAAAGCAGGTTGGTTCCCCATTACCGTTCAAGCGACTCGCACCCTTAAGCAAACTGATGAAGCACTTTGGCAACTTTCATTTGAGGCGTATTCATCCATTGCCGACTTAAGTGAAATAACTAACTTCCATGTGTCTGAAGGCTCCATTAAACCCCAAAACTATCGCTACAAGACCACTGGGTTTTTAACTAAATCAAAAAGAAGCCAAGAGTTTAACTGGCAGGAAAAAAAATTATGGCTACCCAATAAAGACACATGGGCAGAATACGAACTACCTGAAAACCTGCAAGACAACCTAAGCTATCAAGAACAAATCCGCTTAGATCTTATGTCTGGGCTTACCGAGTTTCATTACCCCATCGCTTATAAAAACCGCTTAAAGCACTACTATTTTGAAGTAGTAGGCGAAACTGAGCTTAATAGTGGCCAAGGCCCTATAACGGCCATTCAGGTTAAGCAAACTCAATTAAAGAGCAAAAAGGAATCCACTCTTCTTTGGTACGCCAAGGATTTTGAATACATTTTACTAAAACTTAAAAAGGTAAAGTCTAACGGTGACAAAAGCGTCATCTTGTTAAAAGAGGCGCAATTAAAAAATGAAATCCTAAAAGGCTTCTAATGCTTTTTAACCATTTCCTTTTAACGTAGAATGCGCCCCATCCAGGGGGAGGCCTAAGGCCTGAGATGTCTGTTCCCAGCGAACCCCTAGAACCTGATCCGGTTAATACCGGCGTAGGAATGGACGCATTTTTTTATATTAATGGCTTTCAATGGCGGCTTCGATCGCCAACACTACGCAGTAACCGGGCTCTTATTCAATATTTTGGAAAAGACCCAAATGAAACACCCAAGTATTTTTAAAGCCTCACCTCTACTGGCCGCTTTGCTAATTGCAAATAACGCCCTCGCTCAAGAACAGGCCCAGGATAATAGCCCTGTTACTTTAGATACTGTAAAAGTAAACGCCGATTTTCGCGAACTAGACTTACAACAAATCCCATCTGCCATTACCGTGGTAGGCGAAGATGACATCCAAAAGCGTAATGCCGACCACTTGGAAAGCATTTTATCTTTAGCGCCAAACGTCAACTACTCAGCGGGTGCCTCTCGTGGTCGATATTTTCAAATTCGTGGCATCGGTGAGCGCAGCCAGTTTGTAGACGCTGTCAACCCTTCCGTGGGCTTGATAATTGATGGCGTTGATATGACTGGCCTAGGCGGTGCAGCCACCCTGTTTGATGTACAGCAGGTTGAAATTTTACGGGGCCCTCAAGGCACTGCCTTTGGGGCCAATGCATTGGCTGGCGCCATCAACATTAAAAGCAAACAACCTACCAAAGAAACTGAAGGATATATTGAAGCAGAAGTAGGCAATTACGGTAAGCAAACCTTAGGTACCGCGGTATCAGGTCCGTTATCTAATAGTATTCAAGGTCGTTTTGCCATTAATAAAACTCTCTCTGATGGCTATATGGAAAACGTACATTTAAATCGTGACGATACTAACAATATTGATGAAACAGTGGCACGAGCGCAATTGAATTGGCAGGCAAACAAAAATAATGACTTTAGCTTTTCTTTATTAAAAGCAGATATAGATAATGGCTATGATGCATTTAGCCTTGATAACAACCGCACCACTTATTCTGATGAGCCTGGAAAAGACACGCAAGACACTACTTCCTCATCAATTAAGTGGGAAAACACCTCAAATGAATATTTCAACATTGGAATATTAGCCTCACACAATGAAAGCGATATCGTATATGCCTATGATGAAGATTGGGCTTTTGATGGCATCCATGTTGATGGCTACAACTCTAGAGATGAATATTTACGCGACTATCAACGCTCAAATATCGACATTCGATTACTTTCTAATACTAAGAGTCGATTATTCGGAGGTAGCACGAGCTGGCTTGCAGGGACTTATATAGCCGATCGAAAAGAAGATCTAACTCGAAACTATTTTGGACAATTTACCAGTGTTCTTGAGCAGTCCTCATCCGCAATATATGGGCAACTTTCAAGTCAATTAAGTAACACCTTAACCCTAACTTACGGCCTTCGAGTAGAAGAATGGAATAATACATATACGGACTCAAACAATACAGGGAGTGATGAAAACGAAACACTTTGGGGCGGAAAAATCACATTAGAATCTCTCATTACTATGAACCACCTTGCTTATATATCACTAGCCAGAGGCTATAAAGCAGGAGGAGTAAACTCCGATGAGAGCATTTCAAATGATAATCGTACCTTTGAAACCGAGTTTAATAATTCCCTCGAAATAGGTTTAAAATCTAGCCTATTAAATGATGAATTAACCACACGCATTGCGGCTTTTTATATTCAACGCAAGGACCAACAAGTTAAAGTTTCAGAAGCAATTACAGGCACCAATAATGCCATCTCCTTCAAAGAATATTATGACAACGCTACAGAAGGCCGAAACTATGGACTAGAGATCGAAAGTAATTGGCAAGCTACTAAAACGATATCTTGGCAAGCTAGCGTAGGGTATTTAAATACTGAATTACTGGAATATAGCTACACTGATAAATACGGCACCTCCTATAACAACGATGGTCGAGCCCAAGCTCACGCCCCAGAATATTCAATTGCCAGCAGCATTGATTTCAAAGCTACTCAAAATATAAGTCTAAACCTTGAAGTCGAAGCGAAAGATGAGTTCTATTTTTCAGACAGTCATGACGAAAAGTCAAAAGCTTATGCCTTGCTTCATGCTAGCGTCCGCTATATTAAAGATAACTTAGAACTTTCACTAAATGGACACAACTTAACCGACAAAGATTATGCCGTAAGAGGGTTTGGTTTTGGCAATGATCCTAGAAATGGATACAGTGACACACAACACGTACAGTTAGGTGCCCCACGCTTAGTCAGTATAAGCGGCCGTTACAGTTTCTAAACGCACTACTATAATTTAAGCCCACTACCAGCGGGCATTTTTATAAAAAGGATACAAAATGGAATTATCTGTCGAAATAAGCAAATACCCTTTGGCAGATGATTACATCCCTGCCATCAAAAATTTCATAGAGCGCTTGCAAAAAATCAATGGTTTAAGCGTTGTAGGTAACACCATGAGCACGCAAGTGTTTGGTGACTATGATCTTGTCATGGATACACTAAAAAACGAGATGCGCTATTCCTACGAACAATACGGAAAAGCCATATTCGTTTGTAAGTTTATCGGCATGAATCTAGACCCCGCTCTTAACCCACACGATACAAAGACAGCCAATTAAGGTTAGATATATCAGATGGACAGCTTAAATATTAGCAGCTCAGTAATAGAGTCATTTATACAAGGGGTTGTCAGTGACTCACTTGTCATGAGCTATTGGGAAGTAATTGCCGCACTCCTAAGCCTTGTGTACTTAGTATTAGCCATGAAGCAAAACAGTTTGTGCTGGTACGCCGGCTTTGCCAGCACAGCCATCCTAAGTTGGCTGTTCTGGGATGCCAGTCTTTTAATGGAGTCAGCTTTAAATATTTACTACCTAGCCATGGCCATTTACGGCTGGTACATGTGGAATTATGGTGGGAAACATCAGCAATCAGACAATAGCAAGCTAACCATTAGCACATGGAGCTTAAAGCAGCACGCACTGGCTATTTCTGGGGTTACATTTCTAAGCTTAATTTCAGGTTTTTTATTAACCAACAACACGGGTGCCGCCCTACCCTATCTAGATTCATTCACCACCTGGGGCGCGGTACTCACCACCTATATGGTGGCTAAAAAAATTCTCGAGAATTGGATCTATTGGATCGTCATCGATTTGCTGGCAACTTACATGTATGCCGACCGAAATTTAAACGTATTGGCGCTACAAATGTTTATTTTCGTTATTATGTGCTTTTTTGGTTTCAAATCTTGGTTAATCACTTATCGTCAGCAGCTCCCTGTAAACACCGCCGTCAACACAGCAAATTAATTAATGAATACACAGACCATAAGTAAAATTTTAGAAGATTGGTCTTTGTGGCCGAACATCTGCTCTGAACAACCCTGTTTAGAGCAACTAACGCCATTAATTGACGGACTCACCAACAGCAATTGGCTGCTCGAAGTGAAAAGTAAACAAGATGCCTCTTCCCAGCACTATGTTATTCGCATTAATGCCACCAACAACTTAGCTTTAAAATTAAACCGTCAAACTGAATGGGATATGCACCAAAGCATTTCTAACTATGGTATTTGCCCGGCCTATTTATATCGACATCCAAGTGACATTTATTGGATTAGACCATTTTTAAAAACTCACACCCTTGAATCCACATTAAGCCAAAATAAAAACTTCATAACCTCTGACTTTTTAAAGGTGATCGCCAGTCACTTTAAAACCGTACACAGTACGCCCATATCCAACAGCTGGCCTAAAATTATTTACCCTGAACTCATAGAGCACTATTGGCAACAAATAGAAATAAAACAAAACAATAATAAAGAAAGTTTAGAAGACGCTCTGAAAAGTAATTTAACAAACCTTAAAGAAGCGTTAAAAATAAAATTACCAAACACAAACTTTACACCATGTTTATGTCATATGGACCCTAATCCCAGCAACTGGATTTTAAATGAACGCGAACTACACCTGATCGACTGGGAATACGCAGCACTTGGAAATAAAGTTTGGGACTTAGCGGTTTTTAGTGATACCTGCCATTTAAATGCAGACCAAATGGATTTATTACTCAAGCATTATCAAGGTATCGACCAGCAGCAATTAGACATGGCCCGAATGCAAATGACATACTTATCGACATTATGGTATTACGTACAAGGGCACTTAACGAACAGTCAATTAGCAAAACAACTTAACACCCTGCTGAAAGCCTAAACCAAGAATAGAAACTAAAAAGCCAGCATGTAGCAGACCTTTTAGTTTAACAAACAAGCTGATTTTACTGGCTAGTCATCGCCCATACGAGAGGAAATGGCACCTTGTTGATTTTTATATTTAGCATTCACCCTAGAGCAATAAGGTCGATTAGCTGGATTGGATAGCGTTTCAAAGCTTAACGCACAAATGATCATTTCAGGTTTCAATGCCAATGGCATTTTGCCTAAATTGTAAAATTCCAATACTACCTGCCCCTTCCAACCGGGATCAATTCTCCCGGCAGTAACATGCACCATCAAGCCTAAACGGGCCAAGCTAGAACGACCATCAAGCCAACCCACCAAATTATCTGGAATTTCCACCGACTCAAACGTAGAGCCCAATACCAATTCCCCTGGATGTATAAAAAAGGCGCCGTCATCTTCAATGACAATCTCTTTTCCCATCACAGTATCGATGTCTTTATTTAACTGCTCTCGCTCACCTGACAAATCCAGGAAAGGCACTGAATTATTACTAAAAACACGGAAACTATTGGCCAAACGCAAATCCACACTAATACCCGAAATGGCACTCACATCGGGTTGCGGAGTCAGCTTAATTTGGCCACTTTCCAAGGCCAATTCGATATCACCATCACTTAAACGCATGCAAAGCCTACAAACTTGGATACAATTGGCGCGATTCTATCAGATCTTTACAACCCGAGTAACAGCAACCTCTATGCATATCTGGCTCAACTTATTAAGCACCCTTTCTCGCTTGGCCGTCAAGCAAGGTCATCGACAAGTGGTTATTTTAGCGGGCGAGCAAGAATGGGCTTGGCAAAAAATATCACCTTGGCTAAACAATCAACCAAACAACATCATTATTAGCACTGATTGCCCTACACACATTAATGGGCTGCGCCTTAAAACCAACAAACCCAATACCCTATTGGGTTACGAATCTCAAAACATTGTATTTAACGCACATGATGGCCTTTACCCTGATGCCCTAACGGCCATATCAGGCACATTGCAAGCAGGAGGGTTATTTTTCTTGCTGTGCCCGCCCCTCAAACAGTGGCCCAAATATAGCGATGACTTTGCCAATAAACGTAGCCCATTCAATAGCCATAAATCTCCTAACCCAGTTAATAACTGCCGCACCATCAATCGCTTAATAGATAAAGCCACCCTTCATGGGGCACACATCTATGAGCAAAATTCTGAAGCCCCAAGCAAGCCGGCAATTAAATTTGAAAAAGATGTACACAAGCAAAGCAATTGGCACACACCTACAGAGCTAACAGCTGACCAACAACAAGTATTAACCGACATTAGCGCTAGTTTTACAGCCAAGCAGCCATTTTGCCACGTCATAACCAGCGATCGCGGCCGAGGGAAATCCCACCTTGTTGGCAAACTGATCTTAGAACACATAAGAACGAATCCAGATAACGGTATAAATTATTATATATGCGCGCCCACAAAAGCTGCAAGCGTCGCCACTTATAAGGCCCTTAACGAAAGCCAGCAGCTCATGAACAGGGTTAATCTGGCGTTTATTGCCCCAGAGGATGTACTTGGCACGGTTAAAGAAAATGACGTAATTATCATTGATGAAGCCGCCAGCTTACCCATGGGGTTTTTAATAAAGTGCAGCATTGGCTTCAATAAAATCGTATTTGCTAGCACCACTCACGGCTATGAAGGCACTGGCAAGGGGTTTCAAATTCGTTTTTTTAAGCACCTAAACTCGCCTTCCTGCCACCACAAACCCCAGTATCACACAATCAATACACCGGTTAGATACGCCCAAAACGACCCTCTTGAAAACTGGTTATTCGATGCCTTCTGTTTAGACAGCGAACCCAGTGACGCCCCCTACACGAACAACTTAGCGTCAGGGGCAAGCACTGAATTGCTAAGCCAAGATAGGCTGTCAAATGATGAGGGTCTTTTAAAAGAAGTGTTTGGCTTGCTTATTCAAGCTCATTATCAAACCCGGCCAAGTGACTTACGCGACATACTAGACGCCCCTGATTTTAAATTATTCGGTTTGTTCAGCCAGTCGCAAGGCACTCGAAAAACATTGCTATCAGTTTGCTTAATCAGTATTGAAGGCCCCATCTTTGACACTGAAAACCAACAAGATATTCAGCAAGCCATTCTTAAGGGCGTCAGACGCCCAAAGGGGCATCTAATGCCGCAAGTTTTATCGCATCACTTAGCCATCAAAGAAGCCCTTAATCTAACGGGGGCTCGAATCGTACGCATTGCAACACCACCAAATTTCCAAAACACCAATTTGGCAAGCCAATTACTCACCCAGCTAAGTGAAAAGCTTCGCTATCAAGGCATCGATTATTTAGGGTCAAGCTTTGCAAACACCCCAGACGTAAGCGCTTTTTGGAGTAAGAATGGCTTCAGCATTGTAAGAGTTGGCAGCAAACAAGACGGCGCTAGCGGCACCCATTCAGCCATGGTATTGAAAGGCTTATCTTCTTTAGGCATCGCACTACACAATAAAGCGCTAGAAATTTATCAAAGCTCTCAAAATACAATCCAAACAAAAGATGATTTGTCGGCTCACGAAAACTTGCAGCTTTCTTTATTTACCCAACATATGGGTAGCTATGAAAGTGCCAAACAAATTCTGTCTCGGTGTCATAAATTCCCTTATCCCTTCCCTAAAAAAGCCCACCTAGAATTCAAACAACAAGTGAAAGCCTGGCTTGAAGTGTTCTAACGGTTGAATGTAAAAAGCCCCGGCATTTTCATAATGCAGGGGCTTTAAAATAAGCGCACTAACAATAGGGCCGTCTATGAGCCAGTAAACTAATCGTGACTAATTTCTATATTAGGTACCTGTACATTTTTCAAGACACTTAAACGGGCCGCCAAATTTCTAGCCGTATTACGATACATAACGGCCACCTCCCCCTCTTCATCGTGTGCCACTACAGGCAAGCCACTGTCACTTTGTTCTCTGATGTATTTAGACAAAGGCAAAGCCCCTAGAATTTCTGTGCCGAATTCCTGTGCTATTTTTTGCGCACCGCCTTCACCAAAAATATGTTCTACATGCCCGCAATTTCCGCAAATATGAATCGACATATTTTCTACAATCCCCAACACTGGAATATTCACTTTATTAAACATTTCAATGCCCTTCTTGGCATCTAGCAAAGCAATGTCTTGAGGCGTGGTTACCACCACAGACGCCGATACTGGAATTTTTTGCGATAATGTAAGCTGTATGTCTCCCGTACCTGGTGGCATATCCACCACAAGGTAATCCAAGTCATCCCAAACGGTTTGCATAATAAGCTGCTGTAAAGCTCCACTCACCATAGGGCCACGCCATACTAAAGGCGTACTTTCGGTAATCATATAAGCCATAGACATGGTCTGTAAGCCTTGCGCCATAACTGGTTTAAAAAACTTCTCGTTCACCGTTTCAGGTCGAGTACCATCTGCCACCCCCAGCAACATCGCCAAAGATGGTCCGTAAATATCAGCATCTAATATACCTACTCGTGCTCCGTCTTTGGCTAGGGCCAGCGCCAAATTCACCGAAGTAGTCGATTTACCAACCCCCCCTTTACCGGAAGCCACAGCCACAATGTTCTTAACATTTTTTATATTGGCTAAATTTTCATGGGCCTTATGGGATTCAACTTGCCAATCGACATTGACCGTTGCCTGATCGACTTCATCAATATTCTCAATGGCCATTTTAAGCATTTGCCCAATACCATGTTTTAAATGCTCACTGGGGTACTTAAGGTTAACCTCCAGCAGCACTTCATCCCCATGCACTTCAAGCTTGCTAATGGCATTCGCAGCAAACAAATCCATTCCCAAATAAGGGTCTTGGTACCCTTTAACTGCTTGTTCTACTGCATTTAACAAAGAATCTGACATAACTCGCCTTACCTAAACCCAAGTAATTTTGTCGGACTTTATCATTTTAGCGCCCAATAGGTCATCTCAAATCCCCTATTAAACACACAATTCTATTTAACCCACCCTTACGGAGCGCTCAAAAAGTGCAGTATTTGCTGTAGAAATCCCCTATATGGCCAAGCCCTTTCCTGATATATTACGCGCATTCAAAACGAGCGAAATTGGCTCAGTTTCCACATCAGCTTTCAAATTAAGAGTGATTCATGCGTCGCATCCTTGTCACCAGTGCCCTCCCCTATGCAAACGGCCCTATTCATCTCGGCCACATGCTCGAATACATACAAACCGACATATGGGTACGCTTCCAACAATCTCGTGGCAATCAATGTAGCTATGTATGTGCCGATGATGCCCATGGCACGGCTATTATGTTGCGCGCTCAAAAGGAAGGCGTAACGCCAGAGCAACAAATAGCCAACGTACAAGCAGAACACGAAAAAGATTTTGCTGAATTCATGATCAACTTCAATAACTTCGGCTCAACCCATAGCGAAGAAAATCGCCTGTTGTCTGCCAACATTTATAACAAGCTAAAAGAAAACGGACATATCAATGTTCGCGGAATTAAGCAGCTCTTTGACCCAGAAAAAGAAATGTTCCTAGCCGATCGTTATGTAAAAGGCGAATGTCCTAAATGTGGCACACTCGATCAATACGGCGATAACTGCGAAAGCTGTGGCGCGACCTATAACGCATCTGAACTAAAAAACCCTATTTCGGTTATGTCTGGTGCTACGCCCATTGAAAAAGAGTCCGAACACTATTTCTTTAAACTACCCGAGTTCCAATCTTTCCTTCAGGAATGGACACGCTCTGGCACCCTTCAAAAAGAAGTGGCAAACAAACTAGGTGAATGGGTCGATAACGATTTAAAAGAGTGGGATATCAGTCGCGACGCGCCCTATTTTGGATTTGAAATTCCAGACGCCCCTGGCAAGTATTTTTATGTATGGCTAGATGCTCCTATCGGATACATGGCCAGTTTCAAGCAGCTGTGTGATCGCACTGACGGTTTAGAATTCGACGATTACTGGAAGCCTGGCAGTGACACCGAGGTTTATCATTTCATCGGTAAAGACATTATTAATTTTCACGCTTTATTTTGGCCAGCCATGTTACACAGCGCCGGTTACCGTACACCAAGTGCGGTTTGGGCTCATGGCTACGTCATGGTAAATGGTGCGAAAATGTCAAAATCTCGCGGCACTTTCATTAAGGCCCGTACCTATTTAGATCATTTCCAGCCTGAGTATTTACGCTATTACTACGCAGCCAAATTAAACAGTCGCGTAGACGATTTCGATTTAAATCTTGAAGACTTCGCGCAACGCGTCAATTCTGATCTTGTGGGTAAAGTCATCAATATCGCCAGTCGCTGTGCTGGCTTTGTTAAAAAAGCAGGAGGAAAGTTAGCTCCCCAACTACCTGACCAACACCTTCTTGACGACGCCATCAGTAAAGGCGACATAATCGCTCAGTATTATGAAGATCGTGAATACGGCAAAGCCATTCGTGAAATCATTGCCTTAGCTGATATCGCCAATGAGTACATTCACGAAAAAGAACCTTGGGCACTGGCCAAGCAAGAAGGCAAACAAGACGAAGTTTTGGGCATTTGCTCATTAGGAATTAACCTGTTCCGCCAACTGGTCACTTACCTTGCCCCCGTTTTACCTGCCATGTCAGAAAATGTAACGGCATTTTTAAATGTTAATGATTTAAATTGGGATAGCCGCACCGCTATCCTAACGGACCACAGCATTAACAAGTTTAAAGCCCTTATGACCCGAGTAGAAAAAGATAAAATTGAAGCCATGGTAGAGAAGGAAAAGGCCGATGCGCAGCTTGAAGCGGCCAGCACTCCTGAACCTAACAACACCTCAGGTTTAAGTGAACCCATTTGTGACGAAATCGATTTTGAAGACTTCGCCAAAGTCGACCTTCGCATTGCAAAAATCATTGAGGCTCAGCATGTTAAAGGCGCGGGGAAATTGCTGCAGCTAACCCTAGATGTAGGCGAAGGAAAAACTCGAAATATATTATCTGGCATCAAATCCGCTTATCAACCTGAAGATTTAACAGGAAAGCTAACCGTGGTGGTGGCCAACCTTAAACCTCGTAAAATGAAATTTGGGGTCTCAGAAGGCATGGTTCTAGCCGCAGGACCTGGTGGAAAAGAGCTTTGGTTGCTTGAACCTCATGACGGTGCTCAGCCAGGCATGCGGGTGATGTAAAGCTAAACCGGTTGTACCGGCGCCCTCCTTTTGTTTATTAAAAGGAGGGCGCCGGAAACACTCCTCCTAAAACAAACTACAATTAACCTAACCCCTCACAACAGCAATCCCTATGAAACTTGCTTACTGCGTTTTATTATTGTGCTATTCACAATTGTGCAGTGCCTGTCCAGCCATCACTTTTCAAGTTGGCCCTTTTTTCTCCACAACTTTTATCGCTAAGTATTGGCAAAATTTTGCATTAAGTATCGAGGACGAACTGGGCTGCACAGTAAATATTCAAGCCTCAAGCAGTTACGAGCATTTCTTAGACATACTCGCGAAGCCACAAGGCGATATATTCATCACCCCCACTCACTATGTCTACGCATTACAAAGTAAAAACCTAACAGCCATATTAAAAAGTGAAAATACCGCGCAAATATACTTATTGAGCCGTCACGACATCTCTAAAGACGGCGCAAGCGTCCTAAGGGGAGACATTATCTTAGTCCCCAGCCCTTATACCCAAGCCTATTTAGAACTACTAGAATGGCTGACAGATAACGGTCTAAAGAACAAGGTGAGCTTTGATTTCAACCATAGCCATGATTCCGCTACCCTACTGATGCTTAAAGGCAAATATAGCTCAGCGGTTGTACTGGGTAATGTCTACGAGCGGTTCCCTGACTTCATTAAGGCCAAATATCCCGCTATCAAACTACCCGCAAAAGGAGGTGCCAGCATTCTTACTAAGAGCGATGCCAGTCCAGACCTTAATCAGGCCATAATTAATTCAAAAGACAAATTAAATTTGTTGAAGTGGGCCAAGGCCCCGCCAAGCTCTCCTAGTGACGCTTTTTCTCAAGTATTTGCCAATCAACTTGAACGGTACCTAGAAGGTCAACCAAACAACTAAAACCATTAAATCGATCATTATCAAAACATAAATCGATTCAGCAAATAACCAATATAGCGAAAAGCACCTTTTCTAGCGAACCATCAGCTTGTACCCTGCGTGTGCATCAAGGATAATGCGCCGCCAAATTCGGGTTAATACACTGAATAAACCCAGCTAACTCGAAGCTAGGCACCCAAAGATTTTTAAAGACTAAGCTTCACTAAGGGCGGAAAATGGTCGATTACATACTGATTTTGGTTTCTACCATACTGGTAAACAATTTTGTATTAGTTCAATTTCTAGGCCTTTGCCCTTTCATGGGCGTTTCTAACAAGCTTGAAACCGCCATCGGCATGTCAGCGGCCACCACCTTCGTGTTAACACTGGCCTCACTAAGCTCGTACTTAGTATATGAATACCTGTTAGTACCATTAGAAATCACTTATTTGAAAACCATTTCTTTCATTATGGTCATTGCCGTAGTAGTAGGTTTCACTGAAATGGCCATACGAAAAACCAGCCCTCTTTTATATCGAGTTTTAGGGATCTTCTTACCCCTGATCACCACCAATTGCGCAGTACTGGGCGTTGCGTTACTGAACATTAAACGCCAAAACGATTTCATGGAATCCATACTTTACGGTTTTGGTGCTGCCGTCGGCTTCTCTCTTGTATTGGTTTTATTTTCAGCCATGCGCGAACGCATAACCGTAAGTGACGTACCTCTTGCGTTTCAAGGCAGTGCAATTGCTATGATTACTGCTGGGCTTATGTCACTGGCCTTTCTTGGCTTTACCGGATTGGTATCTATTTAATGAACGCCTCATTAATCAATCGCTTTTCTAACCCACTATTTAATTCAATTAATCACTTCGCTCAGCAAAGGGGTCGATAATGGATATCATATTAATCGCCATCGCTGCCTTAGTAGCATTGGCCATTATTTTTGGCGCCATATTAGGGTTTGCAGCTATTCGCTTTAAAGTGGAAGGCAATCCGATCGTTGATCAACTCGATGCCCTATTACCTCAAACGCAATGCGGGCAATGCAGTTACCCAGGGTGCCGCCCTTACGCCCAAGCCATTGCCGATGGCGAAGAAAAAATCAACAAATGCCCACCAGGTGGCGAAGGCACCATCGCAGCCATTGCCGACTTATTAGGGGTCGACCCAGAGCCCTTAGACGCAGAACACGGTGAAGAAAAAGAAGCCAAAATGGTGGCGGTCATTCGCGAAGATGAATGCATAGGTTGCACAAAATGCATTCAAGCATGCCCAGTTGACGCCATATTAGGGGCCGCCAAACAAATGCATACCGTCATCGCAAAAGAATGTACCGGCTGTGATTTATGTGTTGAACCCTGCCCCGTTGATTGCATCGATATGATCCCAGTTGAAACCACCCTGCAAACTTGGCACTGGGATAAACCTCAGCAGATTATCGCTTCCGACAAGGAACACGCCGCATGACTTTCCTTGGCAAACCTGCATTTTCTTTATACATCTCTAACATGGCGTTGCAAAAATGAAGCAGATTCAACTTCATGATTTCAATGGTGGCATCCACCCAAACGAAAACAAAATCCAAAGCACAACGCTTGAGATTTTAAACGCCAATATACCTGAAAAGCTCATATTACCAATTGCACAACATATTGGTGCACCATCTAACCCCGTGGTTAAGCCAGGCGATACGGTACTTAAGGGTCAACTTATCGCACAGGGTGAAGATTTTGTTAGCTGTAATCTTCATGCACCCACATCGGGCACCATTGGTGAAATATCACTGCAACCCGTACCGCATCAGTCCAACATGACAGCGACCAGCATTGAAATCATCACCGATGGCAAAGATAAATGGCTAGAACACAGCGGTCTTGAAAATTATTTAAATGCCGAGCCAGAACAACTGATCAAGCTTATTCAACAAGCCGGCATTACAGGTTTGGGTGGCGCAGGCTTCCCCACCCACGTAAAAACTTCTATACCAGCCAGTAAAATTGACACCGTCATTATCAATGCTGCCGAGTGCGAGCCCTATATCACCTCCGATGACATGCTGATGCGAGAACACAGTCAGGAAGTCATTCGCGGCATTGAAATCCTGTGTCACATACTAAAGCCCAAACAGTGCCTAATAGGCATTGAAAATAACAAGCCTCAAGCCATTGAAGCACTGCAACAAGCCATCGATAAACTTGAAAGCAACGCATACCACATTCAAGTTGCAAGCATTCCCACTAAATACCCAAGTGGTGGTGAGAAACAACTAATTCAAATACTAACGGGTCAAGAAGTCCCAAATGGTGGTCTTCCAGCCGACATTGGTGTGCTCTTACAAAATGTAGGAACCGCCCACGCTATTTATCAAGCCATAGACAAAGGCGAACCGCTTATAAGTCGCATCACCACCGTCACAGGTGATGCCTGCCAGCAACCTAGAAACTATCGCGTATTATTTGGCACCCAAGTAAAAGATCTATTGGCACAAGCCAATACCAATCTAAGCAAAGTCAGCCGCCTTGTAATGGGCGGCCCTATGATGGGCATAACCCTGCAAGACACCAATACACCTGTGGTAAAAACCACCAACTGCCTAATTGCCGCCAGCAAACATGAGCTACCGGACCCAGCTCAAGAACAAGCCTGTATTCGATGTGGCATGTGCACCCAAGCCTGCCCCGCGCAGTTATTGCCTCAACAGCTTTATTGGTTCTCTAAAAGCAGTAATCTAGAACAAGCCAAAGCTCACAACATAGGCGATTGCATAGAGTGCGGGGCATGCTCATATGTTTGCCCAAGCAACATTCCTTTGGTGCAATATTATCGCTTTGCTAAAGGCGAAATTAGACAAGCCAATGCAGACAAACTTAAAAGCGATGGCGCTAAAAAACGTTTTGATACTCGCACCGCTCGCTTAGAGCGCGAACAAGCCGAAAAAGACGCCAAACGAAAAGCCCGCTCTGAAGCCGCAGCTAAAAAACAGGCCGAGAAAAAAGCGCAAGAAGCTGCCAATCCAACGCCTGCAGCGGATTCAAATACGGTCGCAGAAATAGACATAGCCGCTCTACAAAAAAAATTAGATGCCACCAAGCTAGGCATTGAAAAAAGCAAAACAAAATTAGCAGAGGCCATAGCCAGCGATTCTGACAAAGTAGAAATTCTGCAAGGGGCCCTTGAGAAAGCCCAAACTAAAATGAAAGACTTGGCTTTAAAAATTGCTCAAGCTAAAAAAGCCAGTAAGGCAACGCCAGAAGCAACAGACCCAGCTTCAGAAACGGATCCTTTAATAGCCCTTAAAGAAAAAGTATTGGCCGCTAAAACTCGCATGGAAAAAGCACAAGAACGTTTAAACATGGCTAAAGAGCAAAACCTAGATACGGTAGATGCACTTCAAATGGGCGTAGATAAACAAAAAGCCAAACTTGATGCCGCCCAAAAAACCCTTGAGGAAGCAAGCCAATGAAATTTTTAAATATAAGCTCGCCTCATGCCACCCGTGCTGGTAATACCGGTAATGTCATGCGCCGTGTTATTCTGGCCACCATTCCTGGCATCATCGCCCTTACCTATTTCTTTGGGCCCGGGCATTTAATTCAAATAGCCCTAGCAACCTGTGTGGCGCTTGTCTGCGAGGCTGCGGTTTTAAAACTACGCCACAAACCTATTCTATTTAACCTAATGGATTACAGTGCAGTGCTAACCGCGGTACTGTTAGCACTTTCCTTGCCCCCCTACGCGCCATTCTGGGTCACCATAGTGGCCACTTCGTTTGCCATTATTGTGGCCAAGCAATTATATGGCGGCCTAGGGCAAAACCCCTTTAACCCCGCGATGATTGGATTCGCTTTGGTATTAGTTAGCTTCCCTGTGGCCATGACCACCTCCTGGAGCGCACCCAGTGAGCTACTGGAAAATGGCATTAGCTTTGGGCAAGCACTTGAATTAATTTTCTCATCACGAGAAACCATTGATGCCTACACCATGGCCACCCCATTAGATGTATACAAGCACCAAGTGGGCATAGAAACCGCCAACGAAATCTTAGCCAATCCTATCTTCACCGACACCAGCAGCCCAGCCACCGCCACAGGCTGGATTTGGGTAAATCTTGCCTTCCTAGCAGGAGGGTTATTCATGTTATTTAAAGGCTTATTTACCTGGCATATTCCAGTTTCATTGTTAGGTACAATGGGTCTATTAAGCTTATTTATCGGTTGGGACAGCGATCAATATGTGCCTTTAAGCTTACACATGCTGGCAGGTGCTACCATGCTAGGGGCCTTTTTCATCGCCACCGACCCCGTTACGGCTTCTACCACACCACTGGGCAAAATTATCTATGGTGGCGGCATTGGTATTTTAATTTACGTAATACGAACCTGGGGCAGCTACCCAGATGCAGTGGCCTTCGCCGTATTGCTCATGAATTTTGCCGCACCCTTTATCGACCAATACACCCAGCCCCGCACGTATGGCCACAAAACAGCCACCCGCGGTTTAGCCAAAAAAGATTAAGGGGTTCATATGGATAATCAAGACACACAAGAAGTAGAAACTGAAGTCACCATTACACAATCGGTTGTAAAGAACGCCGGCGGCCTTGCGCTTTTTGCTTTTATTACCGCAGGCGTGATTGCCATGGTGCAACTTTTTACCAGCGATCAAATTGCCGAAAATATTGCCCTTGCCCAAGCCAAAGCACTTTACGAAATCGTGCCCCAAACCCAAGTGGACAATGACCTATTGGCCACCACACTAAACCTTTCAAGTATTAACAACGATCCAGCCATGAACACGCAATTGCTGGGCGAATTTGACGAAGACGTCTACGCGCACATTGCCATTAAAGACAACCAAGTACGCAGTTTTATCTTCCCCTCCATGACCAAACATGGTTACACCACAGACATTCACCTTCTAGTGGGCATAAACATAGACGGCACCGTGGCCGGTGTACGCATCGTCGACCATAAAGAAACCCCTGGGCTGGGTGATAAAATTGAACTTAAAAAATCCAACTGGGTGTTAGACTTTAATGGTAAGTCTCTTACCGTACCCTCTTATGAGAATTGGAAAGTGAAAAAAGACGGCGGCGAGTTTGATCAGTTCACTGGCGCCACCATTACCCCTCGCGCCATTGTCGCGGCCGTTAAAGGGGCGCTAGATTTTTTCGAAAACCATAAAGAGCAACTACTCAAGCAAGCCAACACCCTTATTCAAAATAACGACACTTCCTTAAAGGTGAAATCATGAGCACAAAATCTTTAAGTGAAATAAGCAAAGATGGCTTATGGGGAAACAATCCCGCTCTGGTTCAGCTATTGGGTCTGTGCCCACTTCTGGCAGTCACCGGTACCGTAGTAAATGCTTTGGGGTTGGCCTTGGCCACCATGTTAGTGTTGGTCGGTTCAAATTGCGCGGTATCCATGGTGCGCAACTATGTACCTGATGCCGTTCGCTTACCGGCATTTGTGATGATTATCGCCTCCTACGTAACGTGCACAGAATTACTGATGCAAGCTTACACTTACGAGCTGTACACAGTATTGGGAATATTCATTCCTCTTATCGTCACCAACTGCGTTATTCTTGGGCGCGCGGAAGCCTTCGCCGCTAAAAACCCCATACTGCCTGCAGTCATGGACGGCTTTATGATGTCACTGGGATTCATGGTAGTACTTATTCTGTTAGGTGCACTAAGGGAAATCATCGGGCAAGGTACCCTGTTTTCAAACATGGACTTATTATTTGGGCAAAGCGCGAAAGATTGGCAAATTAATATTTTTAATGATTACCCAAATTTTCTTTTTGCTATTTTACCCCCTGGTGCATTTGTCGGAATGGGACTATTAATAGCAGCTAAAAATATTATTGATGCTCGTATTAAGGCCAACCAAGACCGACAAAAAACAGCGGCGGTCAGTGGCTCTAAACGTGTGCGTGTTACCGGTAAAATAAGCTAAGCATTCTACCGTCATGCAGCCTAAATACATGGGCCAGTTTGTTCTGGCCCACTTTCAATAAGTCAAACCTCTTCATTATGAATAAAGAGACATGAATAAAGAAATACGCACTCAGATATTTACACGCCTAAGAGATGAAAATCCCCACCCCAAAACTGAACTTAATTACAATTCACCGTTTGAATTATTAGTGGCCGTCACATTATCAGCTCAAGCCACCGATGTAAGTGTCAACAAAGCCACTGACAAACTTTTCCCAATTGCCAACACCCCCGAAAAAATATTCGCGCTGGGCATTGAAGGTTTAAAGAAATACATAAAAACCATTGGCCTCTTTAATGGCAAAGCCAAAAACGTTAACCAAATGTGCTCGATATTAATTAATGAACACAACAGTGTCGTTCCACAAACCCGTGAAGAACTTGAAGCGTTACCTGGAGTGGGCAGAAAAACCGCCAACGTAGTACTGAACACAGCATTTGGTCAGCCGGTCATGGCGGTTGATACTCACATTTTCAGAATGGGCAATCGCACAAAAATAGCACCCGGCAAAAATGTACTGGAAGTAGAAAAGCGCTTAGTAAGAAATATTCCCAAAGAGTTTTTATTGGATGCCCACCACTGGCTCATTCTTCATGGGCGTTACGTCTGCACGGCTCGCAAACCTAAATGTGGAAGCTGCTTGATTGAAGACCTTTGTGAATACAATAAAAAAGAAATTGATTAACGCCACTCATCTTACATTGAATAATTAAATGCATGTATGGGCAAGTCCATACCCTAAAGGAATTAACCCGTGCGCATATTGCATACCATGTTACGTGTTGTGGATTTAACTCAATCCATCGACTTTTACCAAAATGTTTTAGGCATGTCTCTGTTGCGCCAAAGGGATAACGAACAATACCGCTACACTCTGGCTTTTCTTGGCTATGGCGATGAAGCCTGTGAAGCGGTTATAGAGCTTACCCATAACTGGGACACCACCGAATATCAGCTAGGCGATGCTTACGGCCACATTGCCATTGGCTGTGACGATATTTATAAAACCTGTGAAAACATCTCACAAGCAGGAGGCACCATTACTCGACCTCCTGGTCCCGTTAAAGGTGGCACCTCTGAAATAGCCTTTATTAAAGACCCCGATGGCTACACCATCGAACTGATTCAAAACAAGCGGTAATTAAAAACTCCCACAATGATTAAATCAGCACTTATCTGACTGATTTAGTCGGGTTTTATTGTCTCAAACCACCCTATAAGCTAATATGGCGCACTTTATTTTAGCGCGTCATTAAGACAAAGATATTCCTATGAGCGAAAAGCGCCTAACAGAAATGCCCGATGTGGCATCAAGCCAAGCACCGCAAATTAACGGCACTCTTAATTGGGTGGGCATGAATCGCATCGCCTTACCGTTAACTGTACGAGACAGTGATCTAGGTGACAGTCACGTCACCGCCTTTGTGCAAAGCTACGTAAACCTTAAAAATCCAGACGTTAAAGGCATTCATATGTCGCGTCTTTATTTATTGCTTTCAGAATTCTCTGACAGCCAAATTTTGAGCGCCGCTAATCTTCGCGAGTTTTTAGCGCACATGCTCGATAGCCATAACGATATCAGCGATCAAGCCAGCGTTAATTTTGAATTCGAATACGTTATTAAACGAAAGGCCCTAAAAAGCCAGTTCTCTGGCTGGAAAGATTACCCAACTCAAATCAAGGCCACATTAAAAGACGGCAAAGTGTCTTTAGAGTTAGGCATAGATGTGACTTATTCCTCTACCTGCCCATGCTCAGCAGCCCTTGCTCGCCAATTAATTCAAGAAGCTTTCCACAAAGATTTTGAAGGCAAAGAACAGATTAACCGTGACGAAGTAGAATCATGGCTTAGAAGTGACAAAGGAACATTTGCCACCCCTCACAGCCAGCGCAGCACCGCGAAAATTTGGGTCAAACTCAATGACAATCTCGATGACTTCCCCATCACTGAGGTGATTGGTGTCATTGAAGATGCATTGCAAACCCCAGTTCAAACTGCGGTTAAACGTGAAGACGAGCAAGAATTTGCCCGCTTGAATGGTCACAACCTGATGTTTTGCGAAGACGCAGCCCGTCGGGTGAAAAACGCCCTGAATCACCATGAAAGCATGTTTAAAGACTTTTGGTTGCGAATTGAGCACCTTGAAAGCCTACATGCCCATGACGCTGTTGCCATTACCACTAAAGGCATAATCGAAGGCTACGAGCCGCTTCTTACTCGCTAGCCCCTAAGTCACTCTTAGTAAGCGACTTTCAAGCTTACTAAGACGGGCCCATTGGCCTAATTAAAACCCTGTCTTGGTTTTCAAAAGCCATCTACAATGATAATTGATAGCCCTACAGGGCAGCAGTACCGCAGCACTTTTAACAGCAATGCACGTCTAGCAACATACTTTGCTTAACTGAGCACCGATACGTGCCGCAGCTAAACTTAACTAAAATTCTTTATATGAGTACACCGGGTGAAACTGTTTGTTGAAAACCTAAATAATGTCGATGTATCACTGCTTGACCTTAACCGAGGCCTAGTGGGTGAATCTTGGCTGGCTGGATTAATGCTGACCGGTAATTTAGACGAGCAAAGCATGATTTGTGATTTTGGCATTGTAAAACGCAATGTTAAAAACTGGCTTGACGAATACATTGACCACCGATTGGTGGTGCCCACTCAAATGCCCGGCATGCACATCACCCATCACGATGAATTGATGACCGTGAAATTCCCCCACCCTTTAGGTGGTGAATTCATTTGCAGCGCCCCAAAAGAAGCATTCTGCCTCATTGAAACCCCAGAGATCAGTCCAAGCAGTGTTTCAAAGTGGCTTGAAGGGCAACTTGAAAACATCGTGCCGGGGGATATTTCAGGACTTAGAGTAAGCCTAAACACCGAACTCATTGGCGGTGCTTTTTACCAGTACAGTCACGGCCTTAAAAAACACGACGGCAACTGCCAGCGCATTGCCCATGGCCACCGCAGCAAAATTGAAATATTCATAGATGGCGCCCGCCAGCCCGAACTTGAAAAAAACTGGGCCAAAAGCTGGAAAGACATTTATGTGGGCAGCCAAGAAGACTTGCACAATGAACTGACCATTGAAGGCGTAGAACATAAGCATTACCGCTATACCGCCCCACAAGGTCAGTTCAGCCTGACGCTTCCCAGCAAAGCTTGTTACGACCTAAATACCGACACCACCGTTGAGCAAATTGCCAACCATATTGCCAAGGTACTACTAGAGTCAGGACACAGCGTAACCGTTAAAGCCTTTGAAGGTGTGGGCAAAGGGGCCGTGGCCACCTATGAGTGATTTTTACAAAGACCTAGAAGGGCAATCTAAAGGCAATCAATCATCCTTAAATGACGCACTTAGCGGGCTTAAATTTAACAATGACGGCCTAATTCCAGCCATTGCCCAGCAACACGATACGGGCGAAGTCCTCATGATGGCTTGGATGAATCGTGCCGCCATTGAAGAAACCCTACAAACCACTCAAGTGTGTTATTGGTCTCGCTCACGCAACAATTACTGGCGCAAAGGGGAAAGCTCGGGCAATCAGCAAAAGCTGGTCTCCATGAGCACCGATTGCGACGGAGACACCCTACTTTTAAAAGTTAATCAGCTCGGCGCAGCCTGTCATACCGGCCGGCGCGATTGCTTCTACAATGAGATCAAACCAACAGGGCTCACGATTTCCAGCGACCCTATTCAAGACCCTAATCAACTATATTCAAAGAGCTAGATTTGAGACAACTCACCACCAAAGCGCAAAAGCGTGAAGCACTAGACAAGGAGATGGAAAAGTACCTTGCTAAGGGTGGTGAAGTACTGCATGTGGAACAAGGTCAAAGTGGCCTTGAAAATCCTACTCAGGCCATGCTGCCGGTACTTTTTAACGAAAAAGTCGGCACCCGCACAGACGCTAGAAGCGTCCTTAAAAAAATGGATGCCCGCAACAAAAAGCCCAAAAAGCCTGTACATACGCCCCGCCCCAAACAAAAAAAGAAAATGCCTGTTTACGATGATTTTGGCGAAGTATTACGCTGGGTATGGGCAGAAGAATAACCCCTCTTACTATTCCAATTTAACCAGTTAGCCTAAAAGCACATAACTGGTTACTATTTGCACATCCCAACAATCCTGACTTTACTTATCAATACGTACTTTCAGGAGAAACTACCATGCAGTCCAAAATACTCACGGCATTTTGCCTTTGTTTAGTTTTCGCGTTTCCCGCTTTTGCTGCGGATATCCAACTCAACGGCTTTGCCTCTGTAGTCATGGGAATAGACATTGAGGACGACGGTGAGGATGCAGGCCTTGATGAATCACCCTATAACGAACGTACCGTGGACAACCTCCAAGAGTCAAAAGTGGCCCTGCAATGGACAGCTAATCTTGAGCCTGGCATTCGCTTTGTAGGACAAACAATGGCAAGGGGCAACGCTTCAAGTGGCTTTGATATGAATTACGACTGGGCTTACTTTGATTTTAACGTGGGGGACTCAGGTAAGTTTAAAGCAGGCCGACTGAGAATTCCTTTTTACAAGTACTCTGATTATTTAGATGTGGGTTATGCCTATCACTGGATCACACCACCCGAATCCATGTATAGCCTCAGCTTCTCCAACATGGACGGCATTGGTTATCAGCAAAACTTTGAAGGAATGGGCCTCGAACAATCTGTAAACGTTGTACTAGGTAGCTATCAGGGAGATCTCTCGATTGCCACAGAAACTGTAGCCAGTAAACTTGAAAATTTAATGGCTGTTAACTGGTCAGCCTCAATGGGAGACCACGAATTTTACGCCGCCTATGCTCAAGCAGACGTATATATGCCTGCAACCTTATTGGCCACAGCCACTGCAATTGCAGCTGATGGAAATGACGTCTCGATTAATGGGGATTACGGTCACTTTGTAGGGATTGGTTACAAAGGGGTCTTTGGGGACGCAGCGTTATTTGCCGAATACAGCATGGTGGGTATTGATGATTCCATATTGTCAGACTCAGCAGGTGGTTATATTGGTGTTAGCTACAATATGGATGACTACACATATCATTTAACTTATGGATTCTCAAAATCTGATAGTAAATCCATAGATGCTGCCTCAAGCGTTTCATTAGATTTAAACCAAGATGGTAATGTTGACGCTATAGACAATGCCTTTGCCCAGCCAACTCTTGATGCCACCACCGAAAGTTTGGGCGAAGGAGATGACAGTACTATTACTCTTGGGGTACGCAAAGATGTCGGTGCCAGCACTGCTTTAAAGCTTGAGCTCTCCATGTACACAGAAGACAAGATACAAGTAGCAGGAGATGCTGCCAAATCAGAAAAAGAATTCACCACCCTTAAATTCGCCATTGAAACCATGTTTTAGGAGGAATAATCATGAAGACATTAATTAGTTCAGTTATTCTAATCCTAACGATGCTCTTTTCTACTTTCGCTTATTGTGAAGTAGAAATAATAGTCCACCCATCCAACGCTTCAGCCATGGATAAAGACGCCATCAAGCGTATTTTCCTAGGCAAAACCCGGGCATTCCCAGGTGGTGGTGAAGCCGTGCCGGTTAGCCTTAAAGAAGGCAGCCCAGAAAACGCTGACTTTACCAAAAGCGTTTTATCAAAAACTCCCAAACAGCTAAAAGCCTATTGGGCAAAAATGGTATTTACCGGTAAAGGCACCCCACCACGCCAAATGGACAGCCCAAGTAAGTTGCTTGAGCTTATTGCCGCCAACCCAAGTTTAATTGGTTTTGTACCAGCCGGTACCGCCAACGCAACTGTTAAAGTGGTGGGTAAATTTTAACAAATAAACCTTAGTCACTTTGCAAAAAAACAAAGCAAATAAAAAACGCTACCTAGGTAGCGTTTTTTATTTCTAAAATGCTAAGCTAAAAGCAGTTAACCCTGAGTTATTCTTCATAACCCAATGCAGGTCGCAACCAACGCTGAGCGGTGCTCATGTCCCAGTTTTTACGCTGCGCATAATCTTCCACCTGGTCTTTATTAATTTTACCCAAGGCAAAATAACGCGATTCAGGGTGAGCGAAATACCAACCACTCACAGAGGATGCAGGATACATGGCGTAGCTGTCGGTTAGTTCACAACCAATTTCATCTTTCACGTTTAAAAGGCTAAACAAGCTCGCCTTCTCACTGTGCTCAGGGCATGCAGGGTAACCCGGTGCGGGGCGAATGCCCTGATATTTTTCAGAAATCAGCTCACTGTTATCCAAGTTTTCATCGCTGGCATAACCCCAATGAAGTGTGCGCACTTCTTTATGCATCACTTCAGCAAAGGCCTCGGCAAAACGGTCAGCCAAGGCCTTAACCAAAATGGCACTGTAATCATCTAGCTTGTCTTCATATTCTTTGGCAAGAGACTCAGCCCCATGGCACGTTACCACAAAGCCTCCCATGTAATCTTTTACAGCGCTACTTTTAGGAGCCACAAAGTCAGCTAAAGAACGATAGGCTCGATCACTTGGACGTTGAGTTTGCTGGCGCAAGTGATGCAAAGTCGTCGCCACTTCATTACGGGACTCGTTCGTATACAACTCGGTACTATCCCCTTCTACTCCTGCGGCTGGATAAAATCCAATCACACCATGACAAGATAATAATTTCTCATTAACAATTTTATCTAGCATCACCAAAGCATCTTTATACAATTTGGTAGCTTCTTCACCCACTACCTCATCGGTTAAAATACCAGGGTATTTTCCGTGTAATTCCCATGTAATAAAGAACGGCGTCCAATCAAAATTCTCACGAATTTTATCAAGCGGATAATCACGAAATACTTTTTCACCAATAAAGGAAGGCGTCACCGGCTGGTAATCAGCCCATTGCATGTCGGCGCCATTAGCGCGAATTAAATCCAAACTTGAAAAGCTTTTCTTACCCCGTTTACGGGCGTTTTTCTCACGCACATCAATGTATTCTTGGCGTAAATCACTTACAAACTTTTCTTTCTTATCTGACAATAACGCTGTGGCCACCGGTACCGATTTAGAGGCATCCAATACGTGCACAGTGACGCCATTATATTTCTCTTCAATTTTAACCGCTGTATGCACCTTAGAAGTGGTGGCACCGCCAATTAATAATGGCTGAGTCATGCCGCGCTGTGTCATCATTTCAGCAATGGTCACCATTTCATCAAGGGACGGTGTGATAAGCCCAGACAAGCCAATAATATCGGCATTATGCTTAACCGCAGCATCCAAAATATCTTCAGGTGGCACCATAACGCCTAGGTCAATTACCTCGTAATTATTACAAGACAATACAACTCCCACAATATTTTTGCCGATATCGTGCACATCGCCTTTTACCGTGGCCATAATAATCACGCCATTATTGGTGCTGGTATTGCCGGTACGTTTCTTTTCTTCTTCTATATAGGGCAGCAAGTAAGCCACGGCTTTTTTCATTACTCGGGCACTTTTCACCACTTGTGGTAAAAACATTTTACCGGCGCCAAATAAATCCCCCACCACGTTCATACCGATCATGAGATTATTCTCAATCACTTCGATGGGTTTATCCGCTTCTTGGCGGGCTTCTTCGGCATCGTCTTCAATGAATTCAGTAATGCCTTTTACAAGCGCGTGGGTAATGCGCTCTTGTAGTGAGCCTTCACGCCACTTTAATTTGTCGCTTTCTTTTTGCTCAACCGATTGCCCTTTTAAAGACTCGGCAAAATCCACTAAACGCTCAGCCGCATCAGAGCGCCTGTTTAGTACTACATCTTCAACACACTCTAAAAGATCTTTAGGAATGTCATCGTAAATGGTTAGCATGCCGGCATTCACAATGCCCATGTCCATGCCATCTTTAATGGCGTAATACAAAAATACAGAGTGCATGGCTTCACGCACGATGTCGTTACCACGGAACGAGAATGACATGTTGGAGACACCACCAGAAACCTTGGCCCCAGGTAAGTTTTCCTTTATCCATTTAGTGGCGGCAAAAAAGTCAACGCAATAGTTATCGTGGTCTTCTATACCAGTGGCCACCGGGAAAATATTCGGGTCAAATACGATGTCTTGCGGGGCAAAACCGACAATATCTACCAGTACATCGTATGAACGCTGACAAATTTCAATACGGCGTTGGTAAGTATCGGCTTGGCCTTTTTCATCAAACGCCATGACCACAGCAGCAGCACCATACATATTAATAATACGGGCCTGTTCAATGAATTTTTCTTCCCCTTCTTTTAAAGAGATAGAGTTGACAATGGCCTTACCTTGTACACATTTTAAACCCTCTTCAATGATCTCCCATTTAGAGGAATCGATCATAAAAGGCACACGCACAATATCTGGCTCAGCGGCCAACAAATTTAAATAACGCTTCATGGCGGCCTTGCCATCTAACATGGCATCATCCATGTTCACATCAATAATTTGCGCGCCGTCTTCCACTTGAACGCGAGCAATATCAACCGCCGCTTCGTAATCTTCTTCTTGAATTAAACGCGCAAATTTACGCGAACCGGTCACGTTTGAACGCTCACCTACATTCACAAAACCCGTGGTGTCGTTCACCACTAGCTGCTCTAAACCACTTAACACCATGTCAGGAACTTGTTTAATGCTCATTACTTCGCCCCTTTTGTCGGTATGGCTCTTGGCTTGTACTGGTCAGCCAATTTCTTCAGTTCACTAATGTGTTCAGGTGTGGTGCCGCAACAGCCACCTATCACATTCACATGCCCTTCTGACAAAAACGGGCGAACCTGATCGGCCATTTCACCAGGGGTTTGATCGTATTCACCAAACTCATTAGGCAAGCCCGCATTGGGGTGAGCAGAAATTAAACAGGTGGCGTTTTTATCCAGCGCTTTAATATGCGGCAACATATCGTCTGCCCCCAGTGCGCAGTTCAAACCGATGCTTAAAAGGTTGCCGTGCATGAGCGACACCCAAAATGCTTCGGGTGTTTGGCCAGATAAGGTACGGCCACTGGCATCGGTAATGGTGCCCGAGATCATCACAGGCGTGTCTAAATCTCGCTCCTGCTTCATTTTAAGTACCGCAAACAAAGCCGCTTTGGCGTTTAACGTATCAAATACGGTTTCAATCATAATAATGTCAGACCCGCCATCCATTAAGGCATTGGCAGCTTGATAATAGGCGGCTACTAATTCATCAAAGGTCACTAAACGCATGCCAGGATCATTCACATCAGGCGACATGGAAGCCGTACGGTTAGTGGGGCCCAAACACCCCACCACATAACGGGGCTGATCTGGTGTTTTTTTAGTCCATTTATCGGCGCTGCGACGGGCGCACTGGGCCGACTCATAGTTTATTTTATAAACAGCGTCTTCCAGTGCGTAATCGGCTTGTGCAATGGTAGTACCACTGAAGGCATTGGTACTGGCGAAATCGGCGCCTATGGCAAAGTAAGAATCGTGAATTTCTTCAATCACATCTGGGCGAGTAATAGACAGTAAATCGTTGTTACCCTTAAGCGGGCTAGCATGGTCTTCAAAGTGGCCTTTACGGAAATCGGCTTCTTCAAGGGTATACTGCTGAATAGAGGTACCCATGGCACCATCAAGTACCATGATGCGTTTAGCAAGGGCACTGTTTAATTCGTTTACAACCGAGCGGTTCATTTTTGTATCCATGGAGCGGTAAATGCCGCGAATTATACTTAAATCCCCCCTATACAGATAGTGAGATAGGCTCAAGCCCAACATGAATACCACTCACCCTATTTCAAAATATATTGAAATACCTTTTATTGGGTTTGTAACCCGCTAAAAAATGGGTAAAGTGAACACCCAATATTATTTGAGTGCCATTGATGCAAATTTACGATCTGTTTTGGGTGTTGTTTATCGCCCTGCTGGGCTGGGTATGGTGGATTGAACGGGGCATCATGCAATGGGCCTATGGCTATGCCAAAAAATACTGCCATGAAAATGATATACAACTGTTAGATGACAATATTCGTTTAAGCAGCATGAAACTTAAAAAGAATTCAGCCAGTAAATGGAAAATAGCCCGCTGTTTTAAGTTTGAGTTCACCTCCACAGGCGAACAACGCTACGAAGGTAAAATAGAAACCCTGGGTAGCCGCATAAACAATATACAGCTAGAGCCTTTTCGAATTGGCTAAATCGCCTCTTACATCAATTTAGATAGTCCTTGTATTGCTTACAGCCGTAATACCGCACAGAGTTTTTTTCGGTGATTTTTTTAGCAATCAGGACATCCCCTTTCCAAATTTTCACCACCGCCTTACTGCCCGACTTATTGGTTTCGTATTCGTGATCATCATTCAGTCTAATATTGTCAAATTCAGTTTTCATTATGAGATGCATTCAACGACTCCTGTTAATTACCATACAAATTAAAGTAAAACAGCCAACCCAATAAAACAATCACTATTGGTTTTATCCCTCTGCCCCGGAATTAAACAATTGACCTATAAAGCCTGCAAGCTGACCTAATATGCCAAGACCTTTATTAAAATTAGGCATACTCTTTACTAAAGCGTAATAAGTTAAACAGCTAAAATGCTCAACCCCTAAAGCCAAACGGTAAATTCATAGTGAACAAAATTAAGGCGCTGCTGATCACGCTATTCGTAGTGGCGGCCATACTCGTTGCAGGGTACTTTTATCTATTACACCCAACAACCATTGCACAACCAAGCCTTAGCGCCACTTTACAAACGCAAACTATTACAATTAATGGCCACAAACGAACTTACCATTATTACCTTCCTGAAAACGTCAAAGCTACCCCAGCCCTAGTGTTTGTTTTTCACAGCTCCTTATCCAACGGCAATACCATACGCCAACGCACGGCCTACCAATTTGATGTAATAGCCGATAAAAAAGGGTTTATCGTGGTGTACCCAGATGGATACCAACGCCACTGGAACGACTGCCGAGCCAGCGCCGATTATGCAGCCAATACCGAGAATATTAATGACGTAAAATTTGTAAGCAAAATAATTGATTGGTTCGCCACCCAACATCAAATTAACACCAAAAGAGTGTACGCAACCGGATACTCCAACGGTGGCCATTTAAGCTTTCGCCTAGCCATGGAAACACCCAACTTAGTAGCCGCCATCGCTCCCATCGCCGCCAACTTACCCATTGATAAAAATCTTGATTGTAAAAAATCAGGGCAACCCGTAGCAGTAGCTTTATTTAACGGCACAGCCGATGCGTTTAACCCTCACCACGGTGGGCTGGTTTCTATTCTAGGGAATGATAGCCGCGGCAAAGTACTCTCATCGCAAGACACTATTAATTATTGGCTTAACTTAGCGGGCTACCAAAACAGCATAGGTGTTAAAAAGCAGTTGAGTGATATTAATTTACAAGACAGCTCCACCGTAGAAAAATCAACCTGGATTCAAGATAGCGGACCAGAAATAAGCCTTTATACCCTACAAGGGGGCGGTCACACTATTCCATCAAAACGGGTTAGGCTGGGTGGTTTGTTTGGTCAAACCAATGGGGACATTGAGGCTGCGCATGAGGTATGGAAATTTTTCGAACGGGATTGGCAGCAGGATCGGTAAGCATATTCTTCACATAAAGGCATACTTCACTACCAGCTAGCATATCCAGTACGCCCATTAAACTTCTTTAAAGTCAGGTTAAATCCATAGCCATTATTATTATTTCGAATGAGTAGCAATCTCATAAGAGTATAAAATCAGTTCTAGTTTTTCAGCTACAACCATTAGGAAGCTTCCCTTTACCACCTGAAAATCTAAAGGCTTTTCTACGCGCCACACCCCTGAGGTGTAATTAGTTTTTGCACAAAATCATATAGTTCTGCGAACTAACTTGCCTGAATGAAAAGAATTTATTGTACAATTACCAGCTCAATCTTCACGCATCAATTAAGGGAATAATCATGTTACGCCTGAGTATTATATTCTGTATTTTACTGATTACCGCCTGCTCACAGACCAAGGTCGTTGAATACGGCGTTATTGAGCCTGAACTGCGTCTTGTTCAAGAAGATTTATTAAACCTCACTCAAGAGCAGCTTGAAGAGAAGTACCTTAATAAAAGAGTGACGTTACTTAAAGTCAAAAGCAGCGGCTGCATGATGCAGGCTGGATCGTCAAACCAATGTAAGCGTGGTTACCGGCTCAAAGATACCCTCCATACCCTATTGTAGTGTCGACCCCCTTATATTTGAATTTTGAAAAACGATCCCACCAACGCTATGTAAATGATTTTGGCAGTACACGTACTATGCCAACAGATGAGCAATTGGCACAACTTATTCATGTAGATGAAATGGTAGCGCAGCAGGTTTGTACCCACCCTATATACGCTCCACAGGGTAATGTATCCCCGCGTAACCCTGACAAACCCTGGCAGGGTTGTGAGCTTACTTACCCTACACAGTTCACCGGTATAGTTTTTAGTATCACAACGGTTAAGAAGCGTAAATATCGTGACCCAATTGTAAGACTTCACATAATTCCAACAGGATTTCGCTATCAATACGAAAAAACCTGGTTTTAACCTTACAGAAATCCAAGCCTACATAAAAAGGGCCATTACTCATGGCTCTTTTTTACAAGCCTTCAATATATTCTTTTGTTAATATCCAACGCCCTATTCAAGATTCCAAAATAATTAAATTTGTCACTCAGAAAAATTTTCTTCAGTTTTTAATTTAGTAGTATTAAATCACCATAAGAATTTGAACTAGAAACCCCTCCTCAAAACAAGACCCAATACACACCTCAAAAACCCAACACAGGCCCTATCACTAGCCTCCACTATTGGTAAAATGACCATCATTAATAAAATTTATTTAACAGCGATAGGGAATCAAATATGTCGGCTAAAGCGAACCTTTTAAACCCCAAGGTTTTTAAGTTAATAGGCGTAACAATAGCGATTGCCTTACTCACCGCCTGCAGCCCCAATCTCACTGTTCTAGGCACCATTGATGAAACCCTATTACTGACCAAAGAAGAAATTCATACAATGGGATTTGAAACCTTTAAAAAAGAATATCTTGGTAAAGAAGTCACCATCACAGGTGTAGACCCACTTGGAAAAGGCGGTGGTTTTAATCCAGCCAAAGGCCAGTGCAATATTGCATACGCAAGCCCTGCTATTCGTAAAAATGACCGCTTTATCAGTGACAACCCTATCGCTGTAGATATTTACGCTAACAAAACACCCAGTCATGCACTTAGGCAGCGCTTCAGTAAAGGTAGTTATATTGAAGGTGGCTTAGATTATGATCAAGAAATTAACCTACCCATGGAGGTTTGTACAAACTGTGAATGGAATGCAAATGATAAAAGCTGCTTTTATAACAGCCCAAATACTGTTATTACTGGTAAAATAATAGCTATTGGACAATATGATGGTCGAATTAGTATGGTCATTCGCCCGAAAGGCCTTGCTTACTAACACTCCTCCGCATCAAAAAACATCCCTGATGAATTAAATCGATCAGGGGATTATTTCTAGATTACGCTGACATCATGTTTTCTGAAATACTAATTGGCATGACATCCACATCTTTACTAATGATATATTCTTCACCCTCAGCCAAGGCAAACTGTGGAAAAATAACCAATTCTTTTTCATTGCACTTTAATACACCTTAACAATGCTGCGCCGTCTAGCAGAGCCTGAGATTTAAATCGGCCCTCCCAGAACCTTCCCTTACATTTATCTTCTTTGTTGGCTTGCCGCGTAATACTTTCATTTAGGCAGCGCATAAACCAATTAATATTCATTAGGCGGCCGCGCCATTTTTTACTATTTCGCCCACTAATTACAATTCAACTTTTAGTAATACATCACCACCTTGATAACGGGCCACCAACGGGGGCGCTTTAAATAACTGCGTCCAGCGTGCAATCACCTCATCCCTTTCAAGCTTATTGGCTTCCACTTCATTGACACACAATACAATATGAAAATGATTCGACATAATTGCATAGGAACACACCTCTATGCAGCAGAGATTACTTAGTTGCTTCATCTTGTCGGCAATCCACTACCGTCTATGATCGTAGTTTTGTTTTCTATAAGCGTCATAGCCACACAAAAAAGCGCGGCGCACACAACGATTTACCACATGGTAGACGGCGTATCGGATAAACTAACTTGATCTTGGCGGGCGCGGGTCATGAAAATCTCCTCTGGCTAAAAAAAGCCTAGATGAGATTATGGGGAGTGCAAGTAAGTGCTGGGTGTCCTTAAATCTGTCAGTGATGGGTGTCCTTTAATCTGTCCGAAGCCACCCTCCCAGTCTGGTTCGCCACTCACAAAATACAGTAGTGAGTTATCTACTGCACTCTTGGCTGAATCTTCATTGTTGGCCATAGGTCATTCCTTTTTTACCCGTTAAATTTTAAACATTAATCGGTTTCACAAATTAATTATTTCTTAATAAATTTTTCGGCATTGTAGATGGGCAATGTTTCGATAATACTGCCTTCACTGGGTAGGCTATAGCGGATGATACGATTTTCATTGGGATCACTTTTTTTATATCACGGCGAGACCTATCAAATACTGGCCCCATCCCTCCCATGGTAACGGGTGTACTGAACCCCAGCTCTTTATGTAGGAAAGCTATTTCCTTATTAGGCTCTTCAAAGGTAGAGATTGAATATTTGCTGGGGTAATCTTTTCTAACATAACGATTTACTATATAAAACTTTTCATCCTCACTTAACGGCGAATGATAAGCTCCCCCTTCTAAGGTAGACAATAATTCACCTGTCTTATAATCGTGAACAAAGCGTTGGTTATTTCTTTCAAACATGATTTTTTTGCCTCCTTCCAATAAATGAAAGAAGCCCGGATTGTGACCATCATAAAAGCGCTTTACGATAACTTGTGTTTCATTAGTATGAACATCGTGCTCAAGCAACATACCGCGACCATTAAAAACCAAATAACGACTATCGGCTGTCCATTGTAAATTCGCCCCACCATCGTATTTTTTTCTATCTAATTGTTTAATGGTTTGCGTTTTTAAATCCACAATGCGCAGCGCCGCGCAAGTATTACAAAGAGTTACCATACTGACCGCGATGTAGCGGTTATTGGGTGAACGAATAGGAACACGATTATTTCTAGTAGCACCTGGTGTAGGCTGGTCTAATAACTCACGACTAGCTGCAAGTCTGAGATCAGAGCCATCAAACCGCATGCTCCATATGCCTTGTTTTTGAGTGCTTTCTTCAGGATGTCGCCACACAAATTGTAATCTAGGTGTGCTTAAGGTGTCTGGGTCATCCCATTGTTCGGCTTGCGGCCCATCATAATGAACCTTGTAGCCAACAAATTCCCCCTCATCGTAATCTAGAGTGGCAGGTGTTGGGCCGCAGCCCACTAACATTATTGCAAAAATACTTAATTGAAAAAAAATTTTGTCTTCATTTTGATCTCTGGTTATTTAGCTATTTGTTTTAGCCATGCTTCTTGTTCAGCTGCAGCTTGGGCCAGTTCATTTGAAAGTAACTCGCTAATTGGTGATTCTGACATTATCAAGTCATCAAACTGAAATAGGCTTGGCATGTCGTCAATTTTTACGTTTGTAAAAAATACTACAGGTGAAGATCCATCAAGCTCTTTATGTAAAACAAGGGAAAAGCTCCCTGATTCTGAAAGATCCTCAAATTGAATTTTTAGCCAACCACTATCATCTTCTTTTACCGCGTTTTTTACTTCAAAGGCACCGATTCTGCCATTGCCATTTAGATCAATGTCTTCAAACAATTCCTTAAAAAATGGCGTGAGATTTTTATAGTCAATACGAGCATCTTTAGTATCCCCCCTTTCTTCTTTCGTCAATTTAAATCCAGGCCAATTCAGTGGCGAGTTTAATGTCGTATCACCTGCTTTTACCCAGCCTTTCTCTTGTGCGGTTCTGTTTACACCAAAGAGCAGACTTAAATAGTGTTGAAAACCCTTGTCATCAAAGGGTAACTCCACTTCATACCAGAGGTCGCCATCACTGTCTTTACAGGTTTTACACTCAGCTAGATCGGTCAGGCACTCATCACTTGAACCTAACGCTGACTCTTCTTGAAAGATGAATTTGATAGGGTTTTCTTCATATAGCATATTAAGGCTATTGAACAGGATAATGCCTTTTTCTTTATAATCTGTGGTGACGTCTTTTGAGTTGATAGATTCACGCTTAAACCAATTGCTTTTGCGTGAGAAGCCGTTAAACGATGCCTGACACCTTTAATCCAAATTATAGGTCAACTTTAGTAGCATGGATTCCTTAATGAGAAAACCATGCTATGAAGCAGAGTGGTTAATACTCAGGGTTTGATGTTGAATTTCTAACTAAATCATAGGTGTTATCTATTTTATTAAATTTTATGTCTATCGACTTTAGTGATTCATCCGATTTAATTATAATTTTTTCAATATATTTGTTACTTGAGTTTTTATTAATAAAATTCAATTTTCCTGCATCAGCCAACACATCCCCCATCACCTCTAAATCACCACTTGGTTCAAACAAGAAAAACCTAAGTTTTAAGTCCTGCTTATAAATATACAATTTGTATAAGCCTTTATTATTATCATTTAGATTATATGACCCTATAAGTTTTGAAGGCGATTCGAATATATCTTGTGATCTTGTGAATTCTTTAACTGCATGGCGAGCCACACCCTTTTTTAATTCAAAATCTTTGTGAGATGAAGTTACATTTTTCTTATTTCTATTAACATTAATGTTGTATTTTGTGCCAGTAGAGTAATGCCAGAAATTTTTGTAATAAACATCTCCTTTAAGGTACTTATAGTATATAACAGGTGGTGTTACCCTTATTTTACCTACCTTGATATTATCAAGAGCTTTATCATAAAGACTGTAATCAATGTCATCAATTTTTAAGTATAGTTCATTATGATTAGTGGTAGTGTTTAAATATAAACCACACTCGGTATAATTAGAATATGGACCAGAGCATCCGTTTCCGTAATTCTTGATATACTTGCTTTTGTTAATTTCCATTTCTAATTCTGTCAAATAAATAGTTTCATCCTCCTTTGTTCCAAGGTACTCCCCTTTTTTATCTATAAGTATTTCATATAGATAAGCATTGTGTAGGGAACTATCTAAAGCGATTTTTTTGGGGTAATAATAAATAAAATTTAGTTCAGATGTAGGCATCCCAACACCACCTTTTTCCCATGTAATAATTGCCCATTTATCATCTTTAGATGTGTCAACCAATCTGTACGAAATCACAGCACTGTAATCTGTATAAGATATTCTCACATCATTAACGATTCCGCTTGACTCCTTGAAATAAATACTGTTATCTTTTTCAATAAATCCTGCATGTATATCTACAGATAAAAGTAAAGCTACTAGACTAACAAATTTTAATGCCGTTTTTTTGGTTATTATCATTGTGCAATCCTATTTATTACATTTTCCACATATTCAGAAATTTCATCATATTTATCTTCACGCCCCCAACTTTCTGGGATCGCTTCCCATAAAATAGAATTGCTTGGATCAGCAGCTAGGAAGCTATCGAATACGGGATTTTTAACCCCTGCTTTATCCGCCGCTATTAAGCATTTTTCAATTGTACCTTGGCCTCCATTGTAAGAAGCAATATATAATTTATATCTCTCTAACATACTAATTTTTGGGTTATATTTTTCTATAGCACTAGTTTCTGGTTTGTATTTATTGATTTTTCCATCCAAGTATTTAATTTTATTCTTTAAAACTCTCATTCCGCCGAGAATAGACTTTGGAGGGTCAAAACGCTCATCCGTAATTAGGTCATAGAAGTACTCACCTGTTTCTTCCTCTCTACCTTCGCTCGAACTACCTAATGAATATTGAGACTCAAGTTTCCATGTTTTCCAACCAACCTGTGTTAAGCCTGCATAACCGACGCTATTACTTGCTGCTTTATCGAAACCACTTTCTTGCGCAATGATGGATTTAAATACCAATAAATCAATATCTGGGTGCTCTTTCCCTGCCTCCATCAAGAATTTATTGTATTCATTTTGCTTCGCTATTTGACGCCCAAAGCCTTTCTTCCAAGTCGTTAATATTTCTACTGAGTTTTCATAAGTGTTATAGCCAATACCCTTGCCTTTAGTAATCTCGGCTAACTGCCCAATTGCCGCTATGGGATGCAAGTGATAAACATCAGGGAACATGGGGAAATCAGCCCCTGAGCACAGGGCATCATCCCACCACGCCATATTTTTAATTTGTGTCTTGGCTTCTTCAAGTTCGTCATTATCTGTAATGACTTCATTGAGGTATTGCCATTTAGTTAAGCCAGCATCTACATGCCATTCGCTGGGATGCTTTGCTATTACACGGCTTAAGCGATCGGATAATAGATCATCCCTTAACGCTGCTTTCATTTCACCGGCGCTGATGGCTCCATTGCCATCAGAGTCTATGTCTTCAAACAGCTCTTTAAAAAATGGGGTGAGATTATTGTAATCTATTCTAGCATCCTTGCTGCCTTTGCCTGCTTCTTTGGCCAATTTAAAGCCAGGCCAATTTAGCGGTGAGGTTAATTTCGTATCACTGGCTTTCACCCAACCCTTTTCTTGATTGGTTCTATTAACGCCATTAAGTCTACTTAGGTAATGCAGAAAACCCTTATCATCAAAGGGTAACTCCACTTCATACCAGAGGTCGCCATCACTGTCTTTACAGGTTTTACACTCAGCTAGATCGGTCAGGCACTCATCACTTGAACCTAACGCTGACTCTTCTTGAAAGATGAATTTGATAGGGTTTTCTTCATATAGCATATTAAGGCTATTGAATAGAATAGTGCCCTTGTCTTTATCATCTGTGGTGATGTTTTGTGAGTTGATTAGGTCACGCTTAACCCAGTAAGCTTTTTGATCGGTAGCAGCAATGGGATAAGCCACCAAACGATGACCTGGAACTGCTCTGGCTGTAACATCACCAGCGGCATTGGCGTAATAAATAAAATCTAAGCGAGTACTTTCGTTCAATTCATTACTTATTTGGGCTTTATACTTCTCAAGGTTTTCTTTTATCCCTTTATATTGTTCAGAGTTTTCATCATAGCCCTCCATATCGGAACTTAAGGCCAAACTGCCAACCCCGGTAGCCGTAATTTTTACATACTCACTATTCGCATCAGTATCTTCAATTTTTATACGACTGTATTTTTTAATAGTGGCGACTGCTTTAGGTACGTCTACTTTTTTACGCTGAAATAACTTACTGCCTTTATTAATCTGCAGTATGGTTTTTTCACTTTCTTTAAGATTTTTATGGTCCTCAATAAAATTAACAATACTGTCATCACTGAATATCTCAAAGTGCAGGCAATTATTTTGTGAAAAATTAACGCCTGGGTTTCCCAGTAAATCACCCGCGGTTATTTTTTGATTGAGGGAATGAACCTTTCCTAATAAGGCTTCATCTATATCGTTTTCATCGAACTTAACTCGATTTTTATGGTAAATATATGAGACACCGGCCGGAGCTGAGCCGTCTATTTCTTTTACCTCAGCCCACTGAGTGTCAATTATCTCAATCTTGACTTTGGTACCGTTCTTGAGAATTTTAATAATGGTATCGTCGTCATAGTTTTGTTTACTGCGCAGTTTAAGGCCTTTAAGGGCATTGGCATCGCCTGATTTTAAAGGGTCTTCCTGGGTAATAATGGTGTAATGGTCACCATCTTTTTTAACACGATCATCATCTAGTAATGCATAGCCGTTATGGGTCTTTTCTTTGTGGTCTATAAAAGTGATCTTTTTGAACTTGGAATTTCTGGCAACGTTAGCTGTATAGCGTGTTAGCTGGGCTTCTGAGTAAACATTATTATCCAAACTAACTACAGAGCCTATAGGTGCCACGGTAACAATGTCACCTGTTTTTAAATCCCTAATGTTAAGGCCACCTGGTATATCTATTTGTTTTTCCCTGACCTGAATAACGGCATCTTTATCACTGCCTTCCATAACACGAATAAAATCAGGGATCGCCATTTTCGGCTTGGCTTTATAACCACTGGCCGGCATTAAGTGCATATATAAAGAGTAATAATTTAGGGTACGCCCTTTCACTGTGCATTCATGCTTTATTAAGGCAAAAGAGTTTGAGTACTTGTTTTTAGGGTTGCGGCCACTGTGCTGTAATTCCGCTGTTAAGTAGTCTTCCTCTAATCTATATGCGATTAACTTACCATCGGCGATGGCTTGCACCGGCTTGTCGATGGTGAAGTGCATGCCACCATGCCAGTGTCTATTGGCCCCCAACAAATAATGACCACCCTCACCTGCCAGGTTGTTTTGATACAACTTGGCCGCAGTTTGATCCTTTAGTGGCATGATTACTGTCATGGATAGCGCTTCCTTTTTGCAAAACATAATTCGTTGAATCAACTACGAATATTTTTCCGTCATTAGGCAATAAGCAACCTAATGTATTGGTGGGCAGTGACTTTTTAGAATGAAAACAAGAAGTCTTTCTTAATGCTCACTATAATTTCATATTGATTGCTTTTCTTTAAATCAAGCTCAACACCCTTTTTCAGTTGCGGTGCTGTTTGCGCTAGGTGAGTCCAATTTTTACTGTCTGGTTTATTTTGCGTACTCATACAAATTGTCCTGTGTAGTTTTTTTGCTTTTCTGCTAATTTTTTTAGTAGCCTGCCAGTATCAACCTAAAATTAAGCTTTTATAAACTTGGGAACACAATAGTCGCATCGGTATGCTCTAAACCCTCAATCAACGCATGGCCATGTTCATTTAAGCGCCCATGAGCAACTTTTTTATCATTAGCCCCTATCACCTGATAAGCAGCATGGGCTTGTGGCTCTCCATCTTCATCCAATAGAACCACTTCTAAAAAGTGATTAGGCACCACATATTTCATATTATGCAATATCACCCCATCACTGCGGGTTTCGATGCTAGTTTCTTGAAGCGCTGTAATGGCATTATTGGCTACCGAAGCCGCTAGATTTTTATTGTCGTTAAGGTCTTTTCTTACTTCTAGCATGCTGTCGGTAATGGCGTATACCTTGAAGCTATCACCCTGTTCGGCGCTGAATACTCGGCTAAAGCTGTCGTATATCACTTCTTTTAACTGCCTAACGGCAATGTTTGATTGGGTGGTATTTTCTACCACTAGGGTGATGTTGTGTTTGTCGGGCAAAGGGCGGTCGTTTTGCCCTTCTAGGTTTAATAGGAAAATATGCTTTTCACGTACCGTTTTTTGCGCCGCTGGCTGATCATTGGCGGCTTGTGCGGGTTCATTTCTGATAACCGCATATTGTTTGGGTATGTCCACCCGATGTAATGCGGCGTCTATGGCGTTTAAAAACATCAGGTTTGGGCCGGTGTTTATTACCCATTTGGCACGGTTGTTTTCGCCTATTTCTAAACGGGAGATCACTGGCATTTGGGTGCGGTTATTAATTAAAAATACTTGGCCGTTATCTAATTTGTCATTAATGGCGCCGTAAGCGTCGAATACTTTAGAGCGGTTATCGGGCAAACCATGTTGTGCGGCATTGTGTACGGTCTCGCCGCCAATGCGGGTGCCGTGGTTGCTTTGCACGGTGCGCTTGGCCATCAGTGGCGACTCAATGTATTGCAGGTCGTGCCAGTTGAGTTCGTGGCCTTTTTTTAATGTCAGCATATTCGTCCTTGACCGCGCCTCTTATACAGAAAGTAATTATAAAAATTAAATTGGAGCAACTTGAAAATGATTAGTGGGAAATTAGTGCGAGTTATTATAGCGAATTGGCGGGAATGGGGAACGACTATTTATTGGTTTTGAGAGATGTGTGTTTGCTAATACTTTAACAAATATGGCACTCATAATCGGTTTTTATAAATAGGTTTTTAATGATGATTTTTAAATGCATATCAATGGGGAATAAAATAACAAGCACCTATATATATTAGGGTGCTTGTTATTTATTAGTTACTAATGACTGGCTGTTTTACTGAGGTAATTCACTCACTTTAAAAGCATAAATATTTTCAACAGTCGAATTAGCACACTCTCCACTCGTATTTAAAACTCCACACAATTTCAGGTCTTGATCAAAGGCCACCACCTTTCCGGTTTCAATTTCGATGCCTAGGATTTTTGGTTCAGAATCACCATTGGTGCCATCAGCGGCAATATTCCGATAGGTGGATGAGATTAAATAACCATCAACAAATGTTACAGACCTATTTTCAGCCTGCAACCAAGATCTAAAGATAGTGCCCTTGAACCCACCTGAGACGCCACTACCAGCAGGCATTGCTATATCACTACTAATGCTGGAATAATCAAAAATACGCACGAGTTCTTTAATAGTAGGTAAACGAGTACTACCAGAACCATCTGGGTCAACATTATTCAGTAGATCCTCCCAACTTTCTGTCGATGCATTGTTCAATTTGCACTGGGGTGAACCTGAGTCCCAATTACCTTCCCACTTCAAACCCCAGCGATGACATACGGTTACACAAGTTCCGCCGCCTTTTCTATAACTATCATTCTCAGATGCATTAATTTCAGCAGCAATGGAACAGCTAAAAATCCCACCAACTGAATCTGTACGATCACTGGGGGCAAATCCTGTAGTCCACCCCCAAAGATTCACCGACAACAATAAAAATAAAACACCGAAAATATACTTATTTAAACCAATTAAAAAGTTATTCATCTTCAACCTCTGGATATACCTTGTCATAACCATAAACAATGTAAAGGTAAGGGTTACCCTGTATATCCGGCCCTATATCTTTCCCCATAAAGATTAAATCCTGCTGACCATTGCCATTAAAATCACCTCCAACTACAGCACCACCAGCAATATTTTGCTCGTCACTTGCCCCATGAAACCATTCCTGGCTCAAATCTTTGTAATTAGGTTGTGCATTCCAGTTTTGTTCACCTAAAATTTTAAACACATGGCCTTTACCATTACTTCCAATAGGCTCAGCAAGCGTATAATCACTAGTATATGGCTTTGAAATTAATAATTCAGCCATGCCATCGCCATTGGTATCATCCATTACAGAAACGAGACTTCCAAAGTGGGTATTACTTTCACCTGCTTGAAAAGTCACACCATAAGAGGCATTGATATCATCAAACAATTCTTGTTCAGTTAAAGTAGCCGGCCAAGGGCCCTGATTACCATTTATCACATATACAGCACCTTTGTTGATATCCCAAGCGCCATTACCAAGAACCAATTCACTTACACCATCTCCATTCAAATCGCCGGCAGTCATACCTCCAAATCTACCTAAAATTTTAAACCCATCTGCCTCGGTTAAGTCTTCAGTATTTTTAGTGGCAAACCAGTCTGAAGTATCGCGGCCATACAAAATAATGTTATTAGTCGTATCTGATAGCGCTATGTCATCAAAGCCATCCTGATTAAAATCACCTAAGGCTTGTAAACTATACTCACCCAAATATGAACCAAGACTGTCAAAACCATCAAATAGTATCGACTTAGAAAACCCAACATGGCCCTCTGGAATTGCATTTAAATACGGTACATCGTCTATAGAGGTCCGACTAATGGCTAGATTGTTACTACCAAAAAGTATGTAGGCCGCCCCCCGACCATAATCATCATCAATAGATGGATCAGCAATGACCAAATCATTTACACCATCCCCATTCATGTCACCCGCTGCAATTATATTCTGACCTAAACCACCATCAGAGTAACTACCATAAATACTATAAGAATAGCTGTTCCGTAACTCAGAAACAGTTAAGTGTCTATCAGGCCATGCTTCACGGCCAAATATCAAAAATGCTTCACCACCACGTTCAAGCCCCTCTTCTCCATTCCTACGAATACTTAAATAAAAATCATCTATACCGTCGGCATTTATGTCACCCAACCCAGCTAATCCGAGTCCTAAAACTTGATTATCCGCATTCAATTCAGTGCCAATAGTAAACCGCACATATTTAATGCCAACCTCATCTAAACTAGCCAAATTATTAAATTGCAATTTGTCAGGCCACCCTTCTTGCTGCCCAAATACTAGAAAAGCCATACCTGCATTAGTTAATTCATCTGTTGAATAACTCCAATTAGAAAAAATCAAATCATCAATACCATCATTATTTACATCACCCACTGAACTGGCTTCAATATGTCGACGTGAACTTTCCGGCATAATTATTTTAGTGGCACGGTTTGGGGTTACGGCCACCATTCTTTCTATATTAATACTGTTCACATTGGTGCTGGTTAAATCTAAATCTTGATTATCACCAATGCCATCACCGACAATTTCACCGGCTTCGTTAGGATCGTTATCGGCCCATTCGGTAGGGTCTTCGTCAAATGCATCTACGTCGTTATTGTGGCCATCTCCGTCTTTGTCTGGATCAGAGTTATCACCAATTTGATCGCCGTCTAGGTCACTCCATTCGGTGCCGTCATGAGGAAACAAATCGGCATTATCACCTACCCCATCAAAGTCGGTGTCTTGCCATTCATTTGGGTCATTAGGGAAAAAATCGCTGCCGTTATTGTTGCCGTAACCATCGCCGTCGGTGTCAACACTGTCGGTGGGGTCTAGGGGTAAATCGTCTGTGGCGTTGGCTACACCGTCGGCGTCTTTATCGTCATCGCAAGCGTCGCCTAATGTATCGCCATTTTCAAATGTGGCATCGGTATTAAGTTGATCGGTATTGGCAATATCTAGGCAGTTGTCTTGGTTGTCGCCAATGTTATCGCCATCAGTGTCGATTGTTTCGCTGGCGTCATCTATGAAGGCATCACATACATTGCCTAACGCGTCACCGTCATTGTTTAGCTGGTCTAAATTAGCAACGGTTAAACAGTTATCTGTGTTGTCGCCCACTTTATCTTGGTCGGTATCTTTAGATTCGGTTGGGTCTAACGGAAAATCATCTGACGCATCTAGTACGCCATCGGCGTCGTCATCGTCGTCGCAGGCGTCGCCTAATGCGTCACCATTTTCAAAGTCGGCATCGGTATTAAGCTGATCGTCGTTGGCCACATTTGGGCAATTGTCTTGTGCATTACTGCGACTATCACCGTCGGTATTAGGTTCACTGCTCGACCCTCCACCGCCACAGGCGGTTAGGGACAAACACAACGCAATGAGAGGCAGTACTTTTAATCCGTTATGGTTCATGTTCTTCCTTTTATCACTGATTATTTTCAATTTTGTTTAATAGTAAATGGGTCTTAGGTGAGCAGATTCTGATGTGTCATCTTCACACGACAACTGCGCCGTTAGCAGATCAACGGCCCAATGAGCATCTGTGTCGCACACATCAGAAGTCCAATATTTTGATGACCAGCCGGTAATGCTTGTACCTGTTCTAGCATTATCAAACGTAGTTGAAGCATCGACTATATTGGCAGTATCTATATTCACTAACCCCATTAACTCTTGCACCGAGGGGATTTTCCAATTAGGGGTGCCGGTTACATCCATACCACACAGGTCTGTTTCTGTAACATTTACAGTGGCTATTTTTGTTTCAGCTTCTGCATAGGTTTTAAGTACGTCATCATCTGCGTTTTCAAACTCGCCTCGCAACCAAATAAACTGGGTATTGTTATCCTGAACACACACAGGAAGGGTTGTAGGGGCAGTCGTCAAAACGCTTGGCACAAATTCATCGACTGCGTCATCGGGGTCAGAAATAAATGTGTACGCCAAAGTGTTGTAACCTGTGAAATCTACATCTTGATACGGCGTATCAGCCTGGCTCGTGTCGATCACACAGTTATTTGTACTAGGCACTAAGTCACCATCACTGATACAACCTTCAGCATTGGTATCTTGTATGGCCAGGGTTACATCATTTTGCACCACGATATCGGTGGCATCTATACAATTGCCATCACAACGTACATCACTGGTGGTTACATCAAAACTAAACCATTCATTTTTTTCGCGCAGTTGGGTAGCTCCATCGCTGAAGGCTAGTAATATGGCGTCACTACAGTCACCATTCGCGATACCGGTAATCGCAAGATCGGATTCCATTGAATAAATTTGAGTGTCAAGAGCAGTTGCTACATTACAAGTTTCATCAACTGCAAGGCTTAGGTCATCGCAATCAATATTTGCAGTGCTAAGAGCATCATCAATTACAAGCGCATTTAAATTGGCTTCAATAGTAAGGTCTCCGCCCTCTATTGCGAATCCGCTGTTATTGCAGACATTCAATTTAAAGTCTTCGTTATCTAGCTGCTCAAGGTCGACACTTACATCTAGGTGGTCATCGTTAGTAATAGTGATGCTTCCAGAGTTCGGTAAAACCACAGTACTGTCAATAAATGCGGAGTAGCCCATGGTTAGATTTATGGTTTCATCAAGTTCAATAATATAGTCTTCTTCGATGGCTAAAACATTACCCACCGAATCATCATCATTGGCTTCATGGTTAAGCAAATAAGAGCTGGTTAGTGCGTAATCTGTGCCACTTGCAGTTGCACTGTCTAGGGAAAATGTGACTGTAAGATCAGCGTCAGATAAGCCTTGCGATTCATAATTTCCATCAACAACCAAGGTTAAAACTTTATTACTCACTTCATCTAAACTTCCATCACAGGCTGAACCTGAACATTCAAACTTTAAATTAATGTAATCATTGTTGTTTATAGTGTGGGTTAAGGCGCTTAAGTCAGCATCACTTGAATCTTTGAATACCACATCGCTTGAGGGGCTTGCATTAGACGTTAAATTAAGTTTCAGCGCCTCATTTTTTTCAACAACAATGTCATGAACTGAAGCCACTGTGTAGGTAGCACTTGCTGCTTTTGGTGTGTTGGTTGAATTGAGGCCCGAATGCAACTGTACACTGGCTGCCGCAGTATAGTCACTGATGGCTGCCAAACTAGAACCATCACGAGCCAACGATATGTTCAATTCAGGGTAATTTGCCGCTATGACTTTATTGGTGGAGTAAGTGTAATTTGTGCTTTCACCTTCATCTGCAGACTGAGAGGCATTACTGGTAAATGATACGGTTAAGACATCGTCATTTTCTATGGTGTACTGAATTAAGCTCACACCATCTAAATCCTCTACCGAGTCTGAGGTGTCACTTAATGATAAATCTAGAGCCACCAATTCGTCAGGCTCTAAGATATCTTCTTTAGCAATAACTAACTCAACTGACTTATTAAATTCCGACTGGTATGTAACTGCAGTGCCATCATGAATAGTCAAAACCGCAGGGAGTACAAAATCAACGCCCTCAGTTGCCACAGAGGTATCCGCTGGTGCAGCGCTCAGCGTTATTTCTGAATAATTTGCAGCAATAGAACCGGATATAGTAACGCTGTAGTTTGCTACCTTGTTTACAGCGTCAGCTTTGTCACCCTCATCACCTGCTGTATCTGTTGGCGCCGTTACGGTTACGGTTAATGGGTTATTATCAGATATATCAGTGCTCGTTCCTAACTCACCAATATTAGTGAAGCTTTGAATGTATTCATGATCATTAATTTCATCCACTGTGAACGCAACGCTTTCCGTCGGCTCTAGGAATTCATCCGCTAATCCAGATACCTCTAAAAGTCGCTCAGTCATCTCTAGGGTACTATCGGCATCGCTCTTTAAAATTAAAGAATTTATTTGCTCTACAGGTGCTCCTACATCACCCTCGATACTAAGGTTTAACGCATAATCTTGTGGATCTTGAATAGTAGAAGTCGGCTGATCGTCACCATCCAGTACATAAGTGGCAACATTAGTAGCAGTTCCGGTTTGACTGAGTGCCAAACTAATTTCACCCACATCAGAATCATCTACGGTAATTGAAGCCGCAGATAAATTGATACTATATCCACATGCCACCCCATCTTCATTTAGCTCGCATTCATCAGCAAGCTTCCTTTGTATACTGACCGTTAATTTATCATCATTTTTAATTACGCTACTCATGACTTTTTGCTTTACTAAAGTCGCAGATACCTCTGCGCTCGCGTCTATTAGGTTCTCTATATAAGCCTTGCCTTCGGCATTCACAGTACCACCTTCGGCATCAAAATTTATGGCTATGGTTTCATGGGGCTCCATTTCATAATCTTTAGATAACGTAATGGGTAAACTTAGAGGGTCACTTGTATTGGCTAGCGTTTCCGTACCGAATTCATGAAGCACAAATAACTGTGCAACCACTCCATCATCAAACGAGAAATCATTCGGTTTAGGCAGAGGGGCTTCCGTGGAATATTCAGCACATATAGGATCTGAGCCACAAGCAGTTGTGTCCATATACAATTCAATCGTTGGTACATCCGCCGCAATGGCCTTATCAATTGTGTAACTAAACGGTTGATCGGCACCTTCCACTCCTCCATCACCCTCATCCGTTGAAGCATCCGCGTATAAAGTTACTGTAATTTTATCGGCTTCGTTCTTGATAGTGTGTTGCGCGAATGTATTGTCACTCGCACTGAGCATCACATAATCTTGATCATTGCCTAGAGAGGCATTAATGGTTTCGTCTATTTCAACCAGACCTTCATCTACCACCGTCACCGTAAAACTCAACGATCCTTCTGCCAAATAGGCATCTGTATCTTTGGTAATGGTAAAGACTTCACTGCCGGCATC
>OJBM01000023.1_pt1 | contig 99614 bp, 99 predicted proteins | sample 1591061 | NCBI WGS metagenome assembly OJBM01 (sample SAMN05416872, study PRJEB24817) | seawater metagenome | isolation source: Sea water | place: Canada:Atlantic | collected 2013-11
CAAGCTTCTTGGGTTGCCCCGAAGAAGTGGAGCGCATTATGGCGATTTCTCGCGGTACGTCAACCATTAAATGCACTTTATTTGCTTAAATAGGTTTATTTGCTCTTTATTTATACAGGCCTTACTGTAGTTGAGTTTATTACGTTCGATATGCTGAAAATTGAGGCAATAGTATTCAACTATGTGACAACCGAGATTACCCATCATGATTGTAATTAATCCAATCTATTATGTGAAAATGACTCTCTAATGTGTGTTTTTTGCTAATATGGCTATACCAACTCTTTATAATTAACTTTTATGTATAAAAATAATTTTCGTAGTTACCGTAATATTACACCGATATTAGGTGAAGATGTCTATGTTGATCAATCAGCAGTATTAGTAGGCGACATTACATTGGGTAATGATTCGAGCATTTGGCCGCTTGTTGCTGCTCGAGGAGATGTAAATACAATTACCATCGGCGCTAGAACCAATATACAAGACGGTACGGTACTACACGTCACGAGAAAAAGTACTAATAATCCAGACGGTAATCCGTTAGTAATTGGCGATGATGTAACCGTTGGTCATAAATGCATGTTGCATGGTTGTAATTTGGGTAGCAGAATTCTTGTTGGTATGGGCGCTATAATTATGGACGGTGCTGTTGTTAAAGATGATGTATTTATTGGTGCAGGTAGCTTAGTACCACCGAATAAGGTACTAGAAAGCGGCTATTTATATGTTGGCAATCCGGTAAAACAAGTTAGAGAATTAAAAGAGAGTGAATCAAGCTTTCTAAAACAATCAGCAATAAACTATGTTGAATTAAAAGATGAGTACTTAGCGGATAATTGTTAGTTCTGCTTTTATCTCATATTGATATGTATTTCATCCCCCTCTGGTTCGTTCTTTTCGAGCCAGAGTTCAGTTACTTCTTCTAAGTCATACTTTAAGCAATTGTCTATTGAAGACAAACTTTTCAGTTGCATTGAGTGAAAGTAAATAGTCATTCTTTGGCCTGAAACTTGTCCAGTAAAAGACCAAGCGTCGTGCTGCTCACTAAAATGTAAATCATCATTAAATAAAATGGCTTGGTTCATTGCAAATTACCTACTATTTTCAACTACTGCTTATTGGTTTAATTCTGCTCTTAAAGACATTAAAACAGGCTCGACATCTGGTCGGGTATTATTCCATAAATAAAAACTTTCTGCCGCCTGCCCTACCAACATGCCTAAGCCGTCAATAATGTTCTCAACTGCTAGTAATTTTGCTTGCTTTAAAAATGCAGTTGGCTCTTTACCGTAAACCATATCGTAACAGGTATGTGCGCTTTTTATAGTTTGGTCTGATATAGGTAAACTTGCACCGGATAAACCGGCAGAAGTAGCATTGATAATAATATCAAAGACCAGATGTTCTGTATCTTCGAAAGTAATAGCACTAACATCGGCATTGGGGTATTGCTCAGCGATTGCTTCTGCCTTGCTTAATGTTCTATTGGCAATAGTTAGTGACTGGGGAAGTTGCTCCAATAATGATTGCACGACTCCTTTAGCCGCACCACCAGCACCAAGCAACAATATCTTACTCGCTTTTAGCTGCACATGATGTCTAAGGAGGTCATTTACTAGCCCCAAGCCATCGGTAGTGTCACCATAAATAATGCCGTTAGAAAATATTAAAGTATTAACAGCACCGGCTAATTTAGCCCTTTCACTAAGCTCATCACACAATGCAAATGCTTGCTCTTTAAATGGCGCAGTTACGTTGGCTCCTTTACCTTTATTAGCTATTAACTTTTTTACGGCGATATCAAATTGTTCTAATTCAACTAGCTCGCTTTCATAGTTCATCATTAGTGCAGATTGCACAGCAAACTGTTGGTGAATAAATGGTGATTTAGATTGAGCTATAGGATTGCCGAAAACGCGAAATTGCTTCATGAGATTATTAACTTGAATGTTTAGCGGTAGGTTACCGTAGTTATTAAAATATGAACACAAAAAAGCAGTAATTGAATTACTGCTTTTTATATCGATTCTATCTGGCTAAGAATAAAATTAGAATTTATAGCCTAGCATTAATGAGTAAACCATAGGATCTACATTGATATCCGCCTTACCAACGTTATTTCCGCCAACATCAAACGTAGCATCAGCATCAATATCGATATATCGAATAGAAGCATTTAACGACCACTTCTCGTCTAAATGATAATCTGCACCAATTTGTGCAGATAAACCAAATGAGCCATCTAATTCTAAGTTACTTAAGCCTAATGATTTAGGTGCTTCTGCAAATTCTTCATCAAAGAAAACCGTATAGTTAATACCAACACCAATATAAGGCTTAAATGCTGAGTTCGTATCAAAGTAATATAGTGCACTTAGTGTTGGTGGTAAGTGTGATACCTCACCTAAGTTTGCGCCATCAACACCAAGAACAGAGTTTTTATCTTGAATAGTAACGTCATGGGTATAAGGTGTTGCTGCTAATAATTCAACGGCCCAATTGCTATTGTAAAAATATACAAAATTTAAACCTAATTGAGTATTGTCATCAACGGTTAATGTCATTGTTGAATCAGCACCCGCTAACATAATGTTAGATTTGCCACTATCTGGTGTAATATTCGTTGCACCACCACGAACAATAAAATCACCAGCTTGGTTTGCAAGAGCCAGTGGAGATAATGTAAGAGCGGAAAGAATTAATCCATTAATTACTGATGTTTTCATGAGAGCATTACCTTTTGTTAAATATAAAGAATATTAGATTTTCAATAAGGTAATTTTACGCCTGCAAAATACTAGAGTAATTGATCTAGCTCAAAGTTTGTGAAAAGCCGTAAATAAATTGTGGTTTTATATGATGATTCCACATTAATGCACCCGCTTTTGTGACTAAACGCACAAACAATGTGTTAACAGCGAAATTTTTTCGCCCATTAATCGTTGTGCGCTATAAAGAGAACAGTGTAATTATAGTAGCCACTCTTGAGGTACTAGATATTCTTGTAATTTTTCTTCAGCACTTCCTGCTTCAGCTTGAAAATTATATTCCCAACGCGCTAACGGTGGCATCGACATCAATATTGACTCTGTTCTCCCGCCTGATTGCAAACCAAACAAAGTACCTCGATCAAAAACCAAGTTAAATTCAACATAACGACCACGACGGTATAATTGAAATTGGCGATGACTATCAGTAAATAGTGTTTCTTTGCGCTTTGCCATTAAAGGCACGTAGGCATCAATAAAACCTCTACCAACAGCCTGCATGTAGTCAAAACATTTATCAAACTCCCACTTATTAAGGTCATCAAAGAATAAACCGCCAACACCACGGGTTTCATTTCTATGCTTTAAGTAGAAATAGTCATCACACCATGCTTTGTGAGCTGGATAAATATCATCACCAAATGGCTGACAAATATTTTTTGCAGTTTGGTGCCAATGCACAACGTCTTCTTTAAACGGATAAAACGGTGTGAGGTCAAAACCACCACCAAACCACCAAACCGGTTCTTCACCTTCTTTTTCTGCGATAAAAAAGCGTACATTGGCATGAGAAGTTGGAATAAAAGGGTTTTTAGGATGAATAACTAACGACACACCGCAGGCTTGCCACTTTCGACCTGCAAGTTCTGGTCGGTGCGCTGTAGCAGAAGGAGGTAACTTGTCACCAGAAACAACAGAGAAATTAACCCCACCTTGTTCGATAACATTACCATTGGTTAGCACTCGAGTTCTGCCACCACCACCTTCAGCTCTCTTCCAGTTGTCTTCAACAAACATACCACCACCATCAGCTAGCTCCAGCTCGGAACATATTTGATCTTGTAATGATTTTAAAAATTCAATAACAACATTAATGTTTATAGTACTCATGAGCGAATAATGTCCCCAGACAGTGCATCGATAATAGTGGAAGGCTGATCAAAGCCTAAAGTTTTGCCTTTGATAATAAAATCAATTTTTTCAGAGAGCTCGTTAGGTATATCTTGCCACGTATTAGCAGGTGTTTGACCACTTAAATTAGCGCTAGTAGATACTATTGGCTTATTAGTGGCGTTACATAGCGCAACAACATCAGGTTGGCTAGTAACCCGCACAGCAATAGTATTAAAGCGCCCAGTTAGTAAACGAGATAGCTTTGGCGCTTTTGCGACTAATTGGGTTATACCATCAGGCCAACGAGATAAAACAGTTAAGCGTTTATCTTGTGGTATTTGACTTTCATCTATATAAGGTAATAGTTGAGAATAACTGCCTGCCAGTAAAATAAGTCCTTTATCTGCGGAACGTGATTTAATCGACAATAGTTTTTCAATTGCATCATTATTATCAGGATCGCATCCTAAGCCAAATACGGCTTCAGTCGGGTAAGCTAAAATACCGCCTTGCTGAAATGTTTCTATCGCTGTTGTCATTGAGTTTTATTATCGTTGATTAATAAAAGTAATTTGTTGGTGATTATACTTTTTTAAACGAAAAACAACATAATTTGTACAAAAAAACGGTAAGAGCGCACGACTCTTACCGTTTTGTTTAATATTTTGAGGTTTATTAAACTTCAAACAACTCTTTTATCTTTTGTCGTAAAACAAATTTTTGTACTTTACCTGTAGACGTTTTAGGTAGCTCACTAAAGATAATCGTTTTGGGAACTTTGAAGCCTGCCATATGTTCTCTACAGTGCTGAATAATGTCTTGCTCTGTTAACGTATGTCCACGCTTTACACCGATAAAAGCACAGGGTGTTTCACCCCACTTTTCGTCTTTTTTCGCAACAACCGCTGCTTCTAAAATAGCGGGATGTTGGTACAACACCCCTTCTACCTCAACAGAGGAAATATTTTCACCGCCAGAAATTATAATGTCTTTAGAGCGATCTCTAATTTCAATATAGCCATCAGGGTGTTTAACGGCTAAATCCCCAGAATGAAACCATCCATGAGCAAATGCTTCATAAGTTGCTTGTTCATTCTTCAAATATCCTTTCATGGTGGTGTTACCACGAAACATTATTTCACCAATGGTTTCGCCATCAGCACGAACAGGCTCCATCGTATCGGGATTGAGCACATCAACTTCTTCTTGAGTAGGATAACGAACACCTTGGCGGGCTTTTAACGCTGCCCTTTCATCATCACTACGGTCATTCCATTCATCTTTCCATTCACTCACTACGCATGGCCCATAAACTTCCGTTAAGCCATAACTTTGCGTTATTTCGATACCTAAATTCTCAATACCTTTAATAACAGCAGCTGGTGGCGGTGCTCCTGCCGTCATGGCTTTTATATTGTTAGGTAATTGCGCAAGCAAACTTTCATCAGCATTTAAAATCATATTTAGCACAATAGGTGCGCCGCAAAAATGACTAACCTTATGTTCAATCATGGCATTAACAATTGCCCCGACTTCAACTTGCCTCAAACAAACCTGTGTTCCGCCAACGGCAACAATAGTCCAAGGAAAACACCAACCATTGCAGTGAAATAAGGGTAACGTCCATAGGTAAACTGTTTTACTATCGGTAGGCCATATAAAATTATGGCCGATGGCATTTAGGTAAGCCCCGCGATGTGAGTAAACCACGCCTTTGGGATTACCCGTAGTACCCGAAGTATAATTTAACGCTAACGCCTGCCATTCATCATGAATTAGCGTGCCTTCAAAGTTTTCATCGCCTTGCGCTAATAACTCTTGATATTCAAGAGTGCCAAGTCGCTCACCACCTGGGCCTTCAATATCATCAATATCAATCACTAGAGGTTTACGTTTCGAAATTGCCAACGCTTGTTTAATAACGCCAGAAAATGCAGTATCAGTTAGCAAAACATCACATTCGCCATGGTCCATAATAAAAGCAATGTTTTCGGCATCAAGTCGAATGTTAATTGAATTCAGCACGGCACCAGTTAATGGTACGCCGTAATGAGCATCAAGAAAGGCAGGAATATTGGCCGCCATAATACTAACGGTTTGTCCCGGTTTTACCCCTTGCTTAATAAGGCTGGATGCAAGTCGACGAACGTTTTTACGGTATTCGTCATAGGTTATTTCCTGTTTACCATGAATAATGGCAATTTTGTCGGGGTAAACATCAGCAGTGCGATTTAAGAAATTAATTGGCGTTAGTGGCTGGCTATTGGCTGCAACCTTATCTAAACCTTGATTATAAATGTTATTCATGACCTTCCTCACTTATTTTACCAAAGTGACTCTATGGGTCACCTTCATTATATTCGGTATTTCAATATGCAAATAATCATACGCCGATATTTAAATTTAAAAATTATCCTTTGGTCTACATCGGTGGAAATAAACATTCATTTATCGATATTGCGAAAGATTTGTCATTTCAGAATATAGTCAAACACGTTATAATCTCAGACTAATTATCCACCTAATCGTTACTTGCGATAGGTTTCAAATTGTTTTATCAAAAGGCATTAAGCATATGAAAGTTGGTATTATCATGGGGTCAAAGTCGGACTGGCCGACAATGCAGCACGCTGCTGAAATGTTAGATTTATTCAATGTGCCTTATGAAACAAAAGTCGTTTCAGCACATAGAACCCCACATTTGCTCGCTGAGTATGCAGAAAGCGCTAAAGATCGCGGCATTAAAGTGATTATTGGCGGTGCTGGTGGCGCTGCACACTTACCGGGCATGACAGCAGCTTATACAAGCTTGCCAGTTTTAGGGGTTCCGGTTCAATCAAAAGCCTTAAGTGGTCAAGACTCTCTTCTTTCAATTGTGCAAATGCCAAAAGGTATTGCTGTTGGAACATTAGCGATTGGTGTTGCTGGTGCAGCAAATGCTGGTTTATTAGCCGCCCAAATCATTGGCACTTTTGATCCGACGGTACAGGCAGCGGTAGAGAAGTTTAGAACTGAACAAACCCAAACGATTCTTGATAATCCAAACCCTGCAGAATAAGGCTAGGTAAATGAATGTTTTAGTATTAGGTGCAGGCCAGCTGGCCCGTATGATGGCGCTTGCAGTTAAACCTTTAAATATCAACATAAGAGCCTTCGATGTTGGCTCTGGTAATGTCGTTGACCCACTTTCAACAGGTACTATTTTTGGAGGCTTGGAAAAAGGTATTGAATTCGCTGACTTTATTACTGCTGAGTTTGAACATATTGACCATCAAACACTGGCAACTTGTGAAGCTTCAGGGAAGTTACGCCCAAACAGCCAAGCAATAAAAATAGGTGGTGATAGAAGATTAGAGAAAGATCTTTTAATAAAGTGCAATATAGCCAATGCTAAACATCAAATTATCGAAACAAAAGAAGATTTTGAGCACGCATTAAACAAACTTTCACTGCCTTTAATTCTTAAAAGTGCCCTTGCCGGCTACGATGGTAAAGGCCAATGGCGACTAAAAGACGCTGCGCAAGCAGAAGAAATTTGGCCTGACATTAAGGCGTTTTTCGATGGTGGAGAGAAAAATGTTAAGCATGCTGTTGTTGCAGAGCAAATGGTACCATTTGACCGTGAAGTTTCTTTAGTTGGTGTGCGCGACAGCCAAGGTAATACTAAGGTTTATCCTTTAGCAGAAAACCATCACACCAATGGTGTACTGAGCGTTTCAATTGCAACACAGGTAGATGAAAGGCTTCAAGCTCAAGCTAAAGAGGTGTTTGATAGTATTGCCAATGAGTTAAATTATATTGGTGTATTAGCAATAGAATTTTTTCAAATTGGTGAACAATTACTGGTCAATGAAATTGCCCCTCGTGTGCATAATTCAGGTCATTGGACGCAGCAAGGCGCTGATACTTGTCAATTCGAAAACCACTTAAGAGCTGTATGTGACTTACCACTTGGCAGTACTGAGTTGGTTCGACCGTCGGCAATGATTAATATACTAGGTGAAGATACCGTACCAAATGAGATATTAAACGTAGCAAGTACTACATTACACTGGTACGGAAAAAGCAAGCGTACTGGCCGAAAAATGGGTCATATTAACGTTTCTGGTAAGTCTGAAAAAGAATTGGCGCTACGGTTAATGCAATTGGCTGACATTCTTCCTGAAGCCACATTTGACGAATTAAAACCTTACTTATCGGCTTATCAAACTCAATTAGACTAAGCTTTAACGTTTTAGTAAAACAAAAAGTCAGTTAGTTCTGGCTTTTTTTATGCTTTTTGAAAGTGTCCACAAGGTTTAGATGCGCATTGTAACTTATCACCTGCTGCCATCTTTCTTTTCAGTAGTAAGGTATAACCACATTTTTCACATGCGCCATCAACCGGCTGATGATTAACAACAAACTTGCATTTAGGATAGTCATCACAAGAATAAAATGTTTTGCCAAAACGATTAGTTCGCTCGATTAAATCTGCCTTTTGACACTTAGGGCAAACCACGCCAGCATCTTCATGATGATGAGTTTCTTCTATGTGATGACATTCCGGAAAGTTAGTACACCCGATAAACATACCATAACGACCTTGTTTTACCGCCAACTCATGTCCACATTCAGGACACTCACTACCAGCTAGAACTTTTTCTTCAACGCGCTCATGTTCAACTACAGGGCGAGTGTATTTGCAGTTTGGGTAACTTACACAGCCAAAAAAAGGGCCAGACGTCCCATGCTTAATGGTTAATTCAGAGTTACATTCAGGGCAAGCTTCAGAAGACTTTTCTAAGGCATGTTCATGGTGTGAAAATAAAGGTTTTTCGGGATTTGACATGATAAATGCACCTAAAAAATTAGATGCATATTATGCCATATATAACAGGGAATGATGTAGCGTAATTTTCGTGCAATTCAAGTGAGTTGTAAGAAACTAGTGTAAAGGCCCTTCTTGCTCATCAAAAATTAAGTCTTCCATTTGCGAGTAAGCCTTTTCTTTACCAGGAACATTAAACAACACCATCAATACTACCCACTTTAAATCGTCGATAGAAAAGAATTTGGTGTCTATTTCCATTACCCGATCAATCACCATTTCTCGGGTAGTAAAATCTAATAAATTAACTTGCTCTAAAAATAATAAGAAACCACGACATTCAACATCAAGTATTTGACTTTCATCAGCGGTATAAATACGAAAAGCTTGGTTACCCACGCGAGTTAAATACGGGTACGCTTCAGTATCTTGTAAGGCAGCAAGCTTTTCTAACCACGCTAACGCTTTATAAATTTCATCTTGGTGAAATCCAGCACGGGTTAATTCATCAGTGAGTAAGTCATGGTCTACCATTACCTCAGCTTCACTATGAATATAGTTTTCAAAAAGGTACATCAATATATCAAACATAACTAGCCCCTCTATAATTTAAGGTAGCCCCCTGGTACCGCAGACACCAGACCTCTAAGCTCAAGTACTGTTAATCGAGTTAGCACTACATCTATGGGTAGTTTACTCCGAGAAACCACCAAATCTACGGGAGTGATTTCATATCCCACACTAGCTAACATTGGATCGTTACACAAGTCTTGTTTTTCACTTTTTTCGGCTGAACTGTCTTTCTCTTTACTTCCCGATAAGTCTAAACCATCAAGTGAAAACTCTTTAAATTCATCTTCTATATCGGCAATTTCTTCAACAAGTTTAGCCCCTTGTTTAATTAACCAATGACAACCTTTAGCCTGTTGGTTAAATATAGAGCTTGGCACAGCAAACACTTCACGTCCCTGCTCTAACGCACAACGAGCAGTTATCAAAGAACCACTTTTAAGTGAAGCTTCAACAACCAATACACCTAAGCTTAAACCACTAATTAGCCGATTGCGTTTTGGAAAATGACCTGGCTTAGGACTTACCCCTGGTAAAAACTCGCTAATAATAAGACCGTTGTTTTGTAGAATATCTTTTTGTAATTTTTTATGTCTCGCCGGATAAGTAATATCTAATCCAGTTGCAACAACAGCAATGGTAAAACCACCTACCTGTAACGTACCTTGGTGCGCGTATGCGTCTATTCCTAGCGCTAAACCACTGGTAATAACAAAGTGTTTGGCTAACTGCCCAGCAAGATTTTGAGCAATTTCTCGGCCGGAAGCACTGGCATTACGACTACCAACAATCGCAATTTGATGTTGAGACAATAATTCAAGGTTACCACGAGCAAAAAAGATAAGCGGTGGATCATAAATTTCTTTTAATAGCTTAGGGTATTCAGGGGAATCATAATGAATGATATGGCTATGACAACGAGTGCTATCATCAATGATATTATTAATTTTTTTCCAGTCAGGATGCTGTATTGCTGCAAGTTGTGGTTTGTTTAATCCTGAATTAGATAAGTCAGTATTAATATCAAATAATGTCGCTAATCCAAACTTTTCAACTAACATTAATTTTTTAGGAATTGCTAGCCGTGGAATAAATTTCACGGCTAGCCAATAATGCGTTGTAGTTAAAAGCTTTTGGTCATTGCTTAGGGCCACTTGCTTCTCCTTAAGAGTGGCTTACACATATATTACGGTGCAGTTACTCCATCAAGCACACGTAATGGTTTTTCCGAACTAAGAATTAACGCCATACTTACGTTGTCATACACTCTAAAAATCATCACTTGGCCAATTGGCTCTGACGGCATGTCGTAATCTGAGTTATTAGCGCTTGCCATACGATTCCAACGAGATGTATCACTGGTATATTGTGGGCCTTCATCCGTTTCAACCACGGCAGGGCTTTTACGGCTAACAGTTAATACATCACCTGCTTGAACATTTTGCACATTACCTCTGTTAATCATTACAACATCATACTTTGCAAATTCACGAAGTTCTGTCACCGAGCTAACAATTAAACCTTTTGTTTCACTACCTGCTCGCATAGTAAATATTGATGGGTATTGCTGTTCATCATTCACTGGCACAACATAAGCACCCGAGCGAACTTCTCGTATAACACCTTCAAGATAAACAGTGCTAGGTTGTTTTTGACTCATATCACCACGTTGAGTCGCTTTACCTGTACCGACAAGTTTTACATTGAAGCCTAACGATTCTGAAGTTTCTGGGTCAATAATCTCTGAGCCCTTATGGTAAACACCGTAGCTTTGGCCAATAACAAGGTCACTATTTACATAAACTTTATAACCATCAAGGCTAGACTTATTACCTTCATCGCTACCAATAATATAAGGTAACAAATTTAGCTCTTCTGCCGTTTTTACGTGATCATAGCGAATAAAAGGTGCTACCACCTGTAACGGTAAAGTACTTACAGGGTTTTGGTCTTTCAATTGTTTACGAACCGATGGTGACCATTTTAGTTCTGGTTTGCCTCTGACTAACATAGGCTGACCATTTTCATCAAAAACTAAGCGTAACTCATCACCAGGGTAAATTAGATGTGGATTATTAATTTCTGGATTAAAGCGCCATAATTTCGGCCACAACCAAGGTTGCTTAAGGAAAATTCCGGAAATATCCCACAAGGTATCACCCTTTTTAACAATATATGTTTTCGGTGCATCCGAGTTTAACGTTAGTTCATCAGCCAACACTGCTACTGACATAGCGAGACCGAATATCAATGATATTATTCTTATTAGCATGTTAATCTGCCTATTCTGAGAGGTTTTATCCTAAACCACTATGATTAATATTAATTAATGGCTAAAATTGAAACATAACACTCTATGCGATTTTTCGCGAACCCTTTTGATAAATTATGGCTATTTTACCTGTATTACGATTTCCAGATGAGAAATTAAGAACAAAAGCACAACCTGTAACTGACGTAAATGATGAAATTCGCAAAGTAATCAGTGACATGTTTGAAACAATGTATGCCGAAAATGGCGTAGGTTTAGCAGCAACACAAGTTGATATTCACCAGCGAATAGTGGTTATTGACGTGTCTGAAAACAAAGAACACCCTTACGTGTTAATTAACCCTGAAATCATTCGTAAGAGTGATGATACATTAATTAATGAAGAAGGATGTTTATCCGTTCCTGGCTGTTACGCAAAGGTCAACCGTAGCGTTGATGTTACCGTTAAAGCACTTGATGAAAATGGCAAAGAATTCACCTTAGACGGCGAAGAGTTACTTGCTATTTGTATTCAGCATGAGCTTGACCATTTAAATGGGGTTTTATTTGTTGACTACTTATCACCTTTGAAACGTCAGCGAATTAAAAAGAAGCTGGAAAAAGAAGCGCGCTTAGATAAAGCCAACGCCTAATTTTTACATTCTCACATTGATCAATTTGTATTCAGGAACTGCCCTTGTCCAACGCTTTAGCTAAACCACTCAATATAATTTTTGCTGGTACACCCGACTTTGCTGCCCAACATTTAGCAGCGCTCATTCAATCTGAGCATAATATTGTTGCTGTTTACTGCCCACCAGATAAACCCGCTGGCCGTGGCAAAAAACTAACAGCCTGTGCAACAAAGTTATTAGCGTTAGAGCACAACATTCCGGTTGAACAACCTGAAAACTTTAAAACGCCAGAAACACATACAATGCTTGCAAGTTATCAAGCAGATGTCATGGTTGTTGTCGCTTATGGATTATTACTTCCAACGGTAATTTTAGACACTCCTAGGTTAGGATGTATTAATGTTCATGGTTCTATTTTGCCAAAATGGCGTGGTGCAGCGCCTATTCAACGCGCGTTAGAAGCTGGCGACCCGCAAACTGGCGTCACCATAATGCAAATGGATAAAGGCCTAGACACTGGCGATATGATATTAACTTCCACTTGTGATATCACTTTGCAAGATACCAGCGCAAGCTTATATGAAAAGCTAGCCAAGCTTGGTCCTGTGGCGCTTTTAGATACACTCACATTAATGGCTGACGGTACTTACACACGTGAACCACAAGACAATAGCCTTGCAACACATGCCGCTAAACTTGATAAAGCTGATGCTGAGTTAAATTGGCAGTTATCTGCTGACGTTCTTGATCGTAGAGTTAGAGCATATATTCCTTGGCCTGTGACTCAGTTCACTTTTAACGAAAACAGTAAGCAGCATCGTATTCGTGTTTGGCAAGCTAGTGCAATTAGCATTGAACATAATCAGCCAGTGGGCAATATTATTAACGCTGATAAACAAGGTATTGTAGTAGCAACCAATGATGGTGCTCTGCGCCTTGAAGTTATCCAACTTCCTGGAAAAAAAGCACTAGCAGTGGCCGATATATTAAATGGTAAAGCCGAATGGTTTGCTCCAGGTTTATCGATCAACGGTTCTACTCCCCTTACTGCAACTCAACAAGAGCAGAATTAATTATGGCTGTAAATCTTAGAGCGTTAGCAGCACGATGTACTTTTGCCGTTGTCGATAAAGGTCGGAGCTTAGCTGACGAACTACCACAGCAACTAGCAAAAATTGAAGGTAAAGATAAGGGCCTACTACAAGAACTTTGTTACGGCGTTTTAAGGCACTTACCCGAGCTAGAATATGATGTCCGTGAATTTATTAAAAAACCATTAACCGGTAAACAGCGTGTCGGTCACTTCTTAATGCTAGTGGGTGTGTATCAAATTAAATATACCCGTATACCCGATCATGCCGCGTTTAATGAAACCGTTTCCGCCTGCAAACCTTTAAAATGTGATCATTTAAAAGGTTTAATTAATGGTGTATTAAGAAACCTTCAGCGCCAGCAAGCGACTAAAGAAAGTAAAGGTTCAGAGGTATCACCAACTGAGTTACCTGACGCAATCGCTTTTAATCACCCATCGTGGTTCATTAAAAAAGTTCAACTCGCTTATCCTGAAAAATGGCAAGATGTCTTAAATGCCAATATGCAACGCCCACCAATGTGGCTGCGTGTAAATCAGCTTCATCATAATGTCGATGAGTATTTAACCTTATTAGCAAAAGAAAACATTGAGCACTTATTGGTTGATGAAAAATCTGGAGCTATTCGACTAACAGAAGCAATCGACGTTAATAAACTACCAGGATTTCAACAAGGCTGGGTATCAATACAAGATGGTGCGGCGCAACAAGCCGCCCGTTTGTTGGATTGTCAACCAGACGATAACGTGCTTGATTGCTGTGCTGCTCCTGGCGGAAAAACCTGTCATATCCTCGAATATAGTCCAAAAATAAAGGTAATGACGGCAATCGATATTGAAGCCTCAAGACTTGAGCGAGTAGAGGAAAACCTACAGCGCTTAAACTTAGCTGCCAATGTTATAGCTGCCGACGCTGCCGCGACACCTGAAAAATGGTGGGACGGTGAATTATTTGACCGAATTTTACTAGATGCACCATGCTCAGGTACTGGTGTAATACGTCGTCATCCCGATATTAAATGGTTACGTAAAGGGCAAGACATTGCTGCCTTGGGTGAATTACAGCAAGATATATTGAAAAACATATGGTCTTTGTTAAAACCCGGTGGTACTTTGCTTTATGCAACATGCAGCATTTTACCTGAAGAAAACAGCCAACAAGTTCAGCACTTTATAGAAAAGAATAGTGATGCAGAGCTAGTAGGCATTACTGACAATGCCACAGATATTGGTTGGCAAATACTGCCAAATGACAATTCTATGGATGGTTTCTATTACGCCAAACTCGTTAAAAAATACTAAAATAAGCAATAATAAAAGCAACTATAAATGAAAATAATAATTATTGGTGCCGGACAAGTTGGCGGAACATTAGCGGAAAACCTTGTTGGCGAACAAAATGACATCACTCTGATAGACACCAACAGTGAAACGCTGCGTGAATTGCAAGATAAGATGGATTTGCAGGTTGTTACTGGCCAAGGCTCGCATCCTGATGTGCTTAAGCAAGCTGGCGCTGAAGATGCTGAACTTGTTATTGCAGTCACTAGCGATGATGCAACAAACATGATTGCTTGCCAAATTTGTTATTCTTTATTTAACACGGCCAATAAAATTGCCCGTATTCGTTCGGGCAAAATTCTTAAATATCAAAAAGAACTTTTTCAGAATAAAAATATTCCGGTTGATCATGTTATTGCTCCTGAGCAGCTGGTTACTCGTGATATTGCTCGACTCATTGACTACCCTGGCGCACTACAAGTATTAGAGTTCGCCAAAGGTAAGGTAAGTTTAGTTGCTGTTAAGGCTTATTATGGTGGTTTATTGGTCGGTCATGCCCTTTCAACACTGCGAGAACATATTCCGAATATTGATACCCGGGTAGCGGCTATTTATCGTAACGGTAAACCAATTCGCCCGTTAGGCACGACAGTAATTGAAGCTGATGATGAAGTATTTTTTATTGCCGCTAGTATTCATATTCGTGCAGTAATGAACGAACTACAAAAATTAGAAGCGCCTTATCAAAAAATCATGATCGCCGGCGGCGGTAACATTGGTGCAGGCTTAGCGCGTATATTAGAGAAAAATCATCAAGTTAAATTAATTGAGCATTCTGCTAAACGCGCGGCTTATTTAGCGTCCGAATTAAACGATACATTAGTCTTTACCGGCGACTCTTCCGACCAAGAATTATTAATGGAAGAACATATTGATCAGTTTGATGTTTTTATTGCCGTCACTAATGATGATGAAGCCAATATCATGTCTTCGTTATTAGCGAAACGTTTAGGTGTACGTAAAGCGATGGTGTTAATTCAACGTAGTGCTTATATAGACTTAGTACACGGTAGTAACATAGATATTGCTGTATCTCCGCAGCACGCGACTATTTCGGCGTTATTAACTCACGTACGTCGTGGTAACATTGATAATGTTTATAGTTTACGTGGTGGCGCTGCAGAAGCGATTGAGATAGTAGCAAAAGGTGATGAGAAGTCATCGAAAGTCATAGGTAAAACTATTCAGCAAATTAAGCTGCCACCTGGTACAACTATTGGGGCAATCGTACGTGATGAAGAAGTGCTTATTGCTCACTCAAATACTAAGATTCAAGCAGAAGACCATGTCGTGCTATTTTTAGTTAATAAACGCTATATTAATGACGTTGAAACTTTATTCCAACTCGACCCATTAGCCTTTTTCTAATCAGCTAATGGCTCGGATCACATGAATAGTAAACTAAGTTCGCCAAAATGCTGGTGTAAATAACACCAGCAAAGTGAAAATTTCTAAACGTCCAAATAACATCGCAACGACCAACACCCACTTACTAAAGTCATTTATTTCAGCAAAATTAGCTGCCACCTGCCCTAAACCTGGACCTAAGTTATTCAAACATGCCGCTACCGCAGTAAATGCTGAAATATCTTCCATGCCTGCCGCAAGTAACAACAGCATACAAATAACAAATACCGCTGCATAAGCGGAAAAGAAGCCCCAAATAGCTTCAACCACACGGTTAGGTAAAGCCTTTTTACCTAGTTTAATAGTAAATACCGCTTTTGGATGTACCAACTTATTTAATTCTCGAATACCTTGTAAGTAAAGTAACAGCACGCGAATAACTTTCATACCGCCACCAGTACTCCCCGCACAACCACCAATAAAGCTAGAAAATATTAACAGTATTGGTAACAATGTTGGCCAGCTAGAAAACCCGACTTCACCAGAAGATGACGCAGAAAAGCCCGCGGTAGTACTAATAGAAACAGCGTGAAATATAGCTTGTTCAAAATTATCAAAACCTGACTGATAAACATTAAAACTCATCAGTACTGTAAAACAAATTAACGTCAATATTAGCTGTATACCTAAAAAGGCCTTAAATTCTGAGTCGTAAAAGTAGCTTCGTAAAGAGCGGCTATTAACTACAGCAAAGTGCAATGCAAAGTTAACCCCGGCAATCAGCAAAAAGAATACACAAATAAAGTTAATTAAAGGGCTGTCAAAATACCCCATACTCAAATCATGGGTAGAGAAACCACCAATAGCGATAGTTGAAAAAGAATGGCATATGGCATCAAATAAATTCATTCCTGCTGCCCAGTAACTTAAAGCGCAGGAGATAGTTAATGTGACGTAAATTAACCATAAATGCTTTGCAGTATCAGCAATACGTGGAGTCATTTTTGAATCTTTTACTGGCCCAGGCGTTTCAGCACGATATAACTGCATACCACCAATACCAAGCATTGGTAATATAGCGACTGCAAGTACGATAATCCCCATACCACCAAGCCATTGTAATTGCTGGCGATACCAAAGTACCGCATGAGGCAAACCATCAATTTGGGTTAATATTGTTGCACCCGTGGTGGTTAGGCCAGAAAATGATTCAAAGAAGGCATCAGCAACGGATAAATTAGGTTCATCAAGTAACAACAAAGGAACAGCGGAGAAACTTGCCAATACAGTCCAGAATAAGACAACAATTAAGAAGCCCTCTCTTGCTCTTAAATCACCCTTTTCGGCTCTATTGGGGTACCACGACAATAAGCCAGCAAATAAACAAAACAAAAACGCCATAAGAAATGAAACACCACCACCATCACGATAGATCAGAGAGATAAGTGCGGGTGGGAGCATAGTAACGCTGAGAAGCGCAACTAATAGTCCTAGTATTCGGATAATATTTTTAATTTGCACGGCAGTTAACTTTTTTGAGTTATTAGTTAGTTAATGGGTTTGCAGTTATTGCTTGTAATTGTAATTGCCCTGAAGACAATGTTTGCAGATGCTGTTGAAAGTCTTTTAGTTTTTCTTCAGGCAATGCAAGCGTTAGTAGCACATTTTCATTGTAGTCTTGCTGTATCACTTCTCCACCTATCTGCTGGAGAAAGTATAAAACATCATTCATTTGTGTATATTGACACGCTAAAGTTTTGCGCACCATAGGAATTTTAAGTTTTGTTGTCAAAAGCGTTAGAGCTTGTCTAACACTGCCACCATAAGCACGTTGTAAGCCTCCAGGCCCCAATTTTGTACCACCAAAGTAACGAACAACAACAGCACAAACTTCACCAACATCACTTCCCATCAACATGGTGAGCATCGGCTTTCCAGCGGTACCTAAAGGCTCACCGTCATCTGAAAAGCCATACAACTGACTGTTCTCAGAACGACCAGCAATAAAAGCATAACAATGGTGGTTTGCCTGAGGATGTAAAACCTGTAGTTCTTTAATGAAGGCCTTAGCGTCTGCAGCACTTGAGCAAGGCTTTAAATAACAAATAAAACGGCTGCGAGTTACTATCGTTTCATCGATAACCTCTTCAGCCGCTATTAGGTATGGTGTAGACAAAATATACGCTTAATCTAATTCTAGCTCTCGGGTCATATTCTCGTTATGTGACTGGTGCACGATAATATTATCTTCAATACGAATACCACCGAATGGGCGCATTGCATCAACATTTTGCCAATTCACCATTTCACTATACTCAGACTGCTTTAAGTCAGCTAGCAATGAATCAATAAAGTACAAACCTGGCTCAATGGTAAATACTTGAGTTGCTTCAACCACACGTGATGTTCTTAAAAAGGCATGTTGCTCAGGTGTATTAACATGAGTGCCACGTTCATCAGCCATAAAACCGCCAACATCATGAACTTGTAAACCTAAATGATGACCTAAACCATGTGGGAAGAAGGTTGAAATAATACCGCTCTCTACTGCTGTATCAACATCAACATTAATAAAGTTAAACTCACGTAAAACATTGCCAATATCTCGGTATGTCGCTATGTGTAAATCGACATAACTCACTCCTGGCTTTAAGCCTTCTACGGCTTTTAACATTAATTCGTCCATGCGAGCAATTAACTCAGCAAAACGGTCACGTTTAAACGAGTATGTACGAGTGATATCAGATGCATAACCATGAAAATTAGCACCTGCATCTAATAAAAATGAACGATGTGCTTGCGGTACACCACGATCTAAAGCGGTGTAATGTAATATCGAGGTATTTTCATTTAAGGCTACAATGTTGCCGTATGGCGTTTCACTTTCTACATGTTGCGTTGCTTTAAGGTACGCTTGTTGAATATCGTATTCTGATGCACCATCAAAAAATGCGGCTTTTGCTGCTTTGTGTCCATTTACCGCAATGGCATTCGACTTACGCATGCACTCATGCTCATAAGGAGTTTTATAAGCACGGTGAAAGTGTAGATAATTAATTAATGCTTCAGGGTTAATTTGCTCAAAACCTAGTGCTTTGGCCACTTCAATATGCGCACCAATATAAGCGAAGCCTTTCTTATCGTATGGCAGTAACTTATCAACTTCGCTAGCTTTAGCGAGTATTTTAATATCAAAGAAATCACTCCAGTAGCTAACTTCTAATTCAATAACTTTATGCCAAAAATCGACTGGTTGATAATAAATCAAAGTAGGTTTGTCACTACCATTCACGATTAACCAGCAATTAGGTACATCAACCAAAGGCAACCAAGCTTTAAAGTGTGGGTTTACGCGAAATGGGTAACTGTTGTCATCTAAAAACGCTTTAATTTCTTGTCCTGAATGAATCACCAAGCCATCAAGATTATCTCGTGCTAAGGCGGCTTGCATGCGTTTTTGTAGCTCAATTGCATGAGCTGGATATAATTTGGCTAATGTATTCATCTAGTTTATCTCTGTATTTCTATTGGGTTAGTATACCAAACGCCACTACCTAATACACACTTAGGTCTGCTATTTATTACTAATGTCCATGGTGATAATTTTGTCAAATAGTGACTCTTTTGACCCAACCTTTTGTTGATATATTTGTTGATATGCTAAAACACTTTTCACGTATTCACGGGTTTCTTTAAACGGAATCGTTTCAATCCAAACATCAGCCGGCAATGACGTACTATCTTTTAACCAGCTTTTTACTCGGTACGGGCCGGCATTATATGCTGCTGTCGCTAACACCTGATTGCCATCATGGCGATCAAGTAAATTACGTAGGTATTTAGTACCTAGCTTAATGTTACTTTTCGCGTTAAGCAGCTCTTTAGTTGAAACTTTCTTTCGTGCTAGCTGTTTAGCAGTACCAGGCATTACTTGCATCAAACCTTTCGCGCCCGCAGATGAGTTGGCGTCAGGCATAAAGGAGCTTTCTCTGCGAGCAATAGCAAATGCCCAAGCAGGGTTGATTTTTTGTTTACCTGAATAGCGCTTAATATCTTTCTCGAAGCCTAATGGAAAACGTAAATTTACATCATCAAGGTAACCTTCTTTTGCTAAGGTGAAAATTGCCCGGTCATACCATTGTTGTTCGTTAGCTATTTTAGAAGCGACCAACTTATCGCGCTTACTCAAATTGGATAACCAGTAATTCCACTCTTTACGAGCGTGATGGAAACGCCCTATCGCAAATAACTCAAATGCTCTTTTTGCCGCTGGGCTCTTAAGAATTAATGCTTTCTCTTCTGCGGTAACTTCTAAGGGTTTATCTTGAAAGTTAGCAGGTTTATTTAAAAAGCTTGCTGCTAAAAAGCCATAATAATGTCTACTTTGCGCTAAATCATTAAGCTGTTTATTTCCCGCTTCTACTTCATTTGTTGCTAACAAACTACGACTGTACCAATAACGCCATTGCAAACTATCTTGAGTCGAAGTTGGTAACTTTAATAACTTTTCTTTAATTTTAGGCCAGTTTTGCTCTCGTAGAACATTGGTTATATACCACTGAGTTAAACTACGATTAAATAGCTTATCATCAACTTGGCTTAACCAATGGTGTGCTTGATCATGATCTTTACTTGCCAATGCAATCGCAAACTTTAAGGTGATTTGTTGCTGTTGTTTTTCAGTAAATGGCAATAATGTTTTAGCGACTTTGTAAGTGTTAAGTGCCTGTTCTGGTGAGCGCCAAATTAAACGCTTAAGGCCATAAGTTACAATACTGGCGGATTTTTCAGACTTATTTTTAAATTTAGATAACCGCTTAATATATGCAGGGTCACGTCTAACTTTATGCCATAACGTCGCGAGGTATTGCTCATTCTTCGGCAATAACGTGGTTAAATATGGTATTAATGTATGTTTGCCACCATCAGCTGCCAATGCAATGCGTTGCCAAACTAAGTCTTTAGTTCTATGCCCTGCTTGTTGCCACTGCTTAAATAACGGATCACAAACTTTTGGTTGAGACTTACCCACCACCCACAATTTTGACACTTTAGGTAAAACTCTTGAAGGTGCAACACCTGTTTGTAATTGGAAACGGTAATACTGGCAAGTTAGCTCAACATTACTGGTCGCTTTAAAATAATTCTGAAATAGCATTGGCTTTTTACGCTTTGCCAAGTAATTCAGCCATTTCTTACGTAACGGCCAATCTAAAGGACTGCCTTCATATTTACGGAGAAAGTCACCAATTTCAGTAGCAGACGATAACTTCATTTTTGTCATCAAGCGCTTTTGATCTAAATATGGCTGTAATGGATAATAATGCAGCTGATTATATAAGCTTTGATAGGTTGTCGAACTAGCATTCCAAATTTGTTTTTCAGCCTGTAAAAATGTTTTTCGCTGGACATTTTCATCATTTGCTAAAGAATTTGGACTGGTAAATAAACAACTAAGTAAAACGGCGTGGACATAACCGGTAAAGCTGGGAAAACGAATTAATGCCATTGGGGGGCCTTGGAAAAAAATGCGTAATTCAATTATTCACTCCTAAAGTGACAAAGCAAGTTTAATCAAAGATATTATCTGCTTAATTGTAAAATTAGTTGTTAATATTGATATTAATTAATGCGCAAGCAATGAATAATGAAAAAGAAGCGAATTACTGTTGCTTCATAAAAATTTACAGCTAAACTTGGCGCATTATTTTTAGCCATATTATTGAATGAATAATTAACTTCTATTCGGCTAAATTAATTCAATTTGCACAAGGTGAAATATGAACAACGCATCATTACCGGAAACAGACCATCAACTTGATGCTTTGGGGTTGCGCTGCCCAGAACCCGTGATGATGTTGCGTCAGAAAATACGTAAAATTGATACGGGTGAAACCCTTCTCGTTACTGCTGATGATCCATCTACCGCTCGCGATATTCCAAGCTTTTGTCGTTTTATGGAACATCAGCTAGTGAAGCAACAAACAGATGAGTTACCCTTTCAATACATTATTAAAAAAGGTTTGTAGCTTGTTATAAGCTGCAAGCGCTGAAGGGTTATAAGGTCGTTAATATTATGCTTCGGTTATAAAAAAGGAATGCGTAATGCATTCCTTTTTTGTGTCCATGATAAACAGTATCAGGGCATAACGTTATTGCAGTAAAGATATATCTGCGATAGCAAAAAAGCTATTACGAATTTCACTTAACAAGGTTAAACGATTAGTTTTAACTTGTTCATCATCAGCCATTACCATCACGTTATCGAAAAAGTTATCTATTGGCTCTTTCAGTGCAGCTAATTCCGTTAAGGCACTTTGGTAATCTTTATCAGCCATTAATGGAATTACTTTAACTTTAACCGTATCAAAGTTTGCAGCAAGCTCTTTCTCTGCAGTTTCTGAAGCTAAATCTTGGTTAAACTCAGAAAATAGTTCACCTTTAAATTTAACCAAAATATTACCTACACGTTTATTTGCTGCTGCTAACGTTGCTGATTCAGCTAAGGTTTTAAAGTGAGTTACAGCATTAATTCGTTTATCAAAGTCTAAAGGCTTAGATGGTGCATTAGCTAAAACAGCTTGGATAACATCTACAGCAATTTTTTGATCTTGGTAGTACGCACGGTAGCGGCCTGAGATAAAATCTAAAACCTGTTTTGCTACATCGTCATTAGATAATTTGTCTTGGTATAACTCGACACTTTTTTCGATAAGCTCTGCAATATCAAGATTCAATTGCTTTTCAATGATAATGCGGATCAAACCAATTGCGGCACGACGAAGTGCAAACGGGTCTTTATCGCCTTTTGGTGGTTGGTTAATACCAAATATTCCCACCAAAGAGTCAACTTTATCCGCAATAGCAACAGCGCAACCAATAGTTTGTTCAGGTAAAGAGTCACCAGCATAGCGTGGGCGGTATTGATCTTCTAATGCTTGGGCAACAGCTTCTGGTTCACCATCATGTTGAGCATAGTATTTACCCATGGTGCCTTGTACTTGTGGAAACTCAAGTACCATATCTGACATTAGATCGGTTTTACTTAACAAACCTGCACGGTAAGCGAGTGCTTTATCATCACCCGTTTTCTGCGCAACAAATTCACTTAAGCTAGCAATACGTTCTGACTTTGCTTTTACTGTGCCAAGCTGCTTTTGGAATAAAACTGACTCTAAACTGGTTAATCTAGATTCAAGTGTTTGTTTTTTATCTGTTTTAAAGAAAAATTCTGCGTCAGCTAAACGAGGTCGGATTACCTTCTCATTTCCCTTAATAACTTGGCTTGAGTCTTTACTGGCTATATTTGATACAAAAATGAATTTATTCAATAACTTACCATTAACATCAGTTACAGGAAAGTACTTCTGGTGATCTTTCATTGAATAAATTAATGGTTCTGCTGGAACGTTAAGGAAGTCTTCATCAAAACTTCCCACTAGCACAACAGGCCACTCTACCAATGAAGTAACTTCATCAAGTAACTCTTCGTCAGGTAAAACAACACCGTCAATTTCTTTAGCAACAATATTGATTTGTTCGATAATCGTGTTTCTACGCTCTTGGTAATCAACAACAACATGTGCTTCACGTAACGTTGTTTCATAATTGTCAGCGTGATTAATGGCAACTAAGCCATGATGATGAAAACGATGTCCAGTAACAACATTATTAGATTTAACATTGAGTGTTTCACCAGCAATAATTTTTTCACCGTAAAGCATAGTTAAGGTATGAACTGGACGAATGAATTGAGTTCTACCTGAGCCCCAACGCATTGGCTTAGGTACTGGCAATTTAGCTACGGCGTGATTAACCATATCAGGAATTAGTTGCTCAATATGTTTACCTTGCTCTACCGTTTTATGTAGTAGCCATTCGCCTTTATCAGTTACTAAACGTTCGGCGTCAGCAACCGTAATGCCATTTGAACGTGCCCAGCCTTCTGCCGCTTTACTTGCATTGCCTTCAGCGTCAAATGCTACATTGACTGCAGGTCCACGTTTTTCGATGGCTTTGTCAGCTTGACTGGCAATTAAACCGTCAACTTTAACCGCTAAACGTCTTGGTGTCGCATACCAATGCATAGCAGTATAATAAAGCTTAGCTGCATCTAATTGAGCTTTAATTTGATCATGAAACGTTGTCGCTAATGTTTTTAACGATTTTGGTGGTAACTCTTCCGTGCCTAATTCAATTAATAGAGTTTCAGTAGTCATTACGATTTCTCCTCTGCTGAAGTTCCATTGGCATCGTTATTCTTACAAAGAGGGAAACCAAGTTCTTCTCGTTTTGTATAATAAGCTTGTGCACATGCTTTAGATAAAGTTCTAACTCTTAAGATATAGCGTTGACGTTCTGTCACTGAAATAGCGTGGCGAGCATCTAGTAAGTTAAACGCATGTGATGCTTTCATTACTTGTTCATATGCTGGTAATGCTAAACCTTCTTCAATAAGCTTTTGGCTAACCGCTTCACATTGATCGAAAGTTTTGAACAGATCTTCAACATCTGCATGTTCAAAGTTGTAAGTAGATTGTTCTACTTCATTTTGATGGAATACATCACCATAAAGCACTTTCCCCATAGGACCATCAGTCCAAACCAGATCATAGATACTATCAACATTTTGAATGTACATAGCTAAACGTTCTAAACCGTAAGTAATTTCACCGGTAACTGGTGCACACTCAATACCACCTACTTGCTGAAAATAAGTAAACTGGCTAACTTCCATGCCGTTTAACCAAATCTCCCAACCAAGACCCCAAGCACCTAATGTTGGTGATTCCCAGTTGTCTTCTACAAAACGAATATCATGTACTAGCGGATCAACACCCATCTCTTTTAAAGAGTCTAAATACAATTCTTGGATGTTATCAGGAGAAGGCTTTAGCATTACTTGGAATTGATAATAATGTTGTAGTCGATTCGGGTTCTCGCCATAGCGACCATCAGTCGGTCGACGACAAGGTTGAACATAAGCACTACTCATCGGCTCAGGACCAATAGAGCGTAAAAACGTCATAGGATGAAATGTACCAGCTCCTACTTCTAAATCTAGTGGCTGAACTATTACACAGCCCTGGCGTGACCAATAGTCTTGCAATTGCAATATCAGTCCTTGAAAGGTCTTTATATTAAACGTGCTCATGAGAATCCGAATTTTTGGTTATGTTTATCAAATAAGGCTAATTATACCTATTGTCACTTTATTAGCCTAGTGTCCTTGCTTCAATGTTTGAAATTTATTCAACTTAAAAGCAAGCTTTAGAAACAAAAAATGCCCGATCTGATGATCGGGCATTTTAATTTATACTATTTAAAACTATACGTCTAAGTTTGCTACTTTAAGTGCATTCTCTTCAATGAAGTTTCTACGAGGCTCTACATGATCGCCCATTAAGGTATTAAAAAGTTGATCAGCAGCGATTGCATCTTCAATCGTTACTTGTAGCATTCTACGTGTTTCAGGGTCCATTGTGGTTTCCCATAATTGGTCTGGGTTCATTTCACCCAACCCTTTATAACGTTGAATGTATTGCCCACGTTTTGATTCAGCCATTAACCAGTTTAATGCTTCTTCAAAATTAATAACTGGTTTAACTTTCTCACCACGCTTAACATAAGCGCCTTCTTCCATCAGACCATTAATTGCTTTATTTAAGTTTTGAATGGCAGCAAACTCTTTTGATTCGATAAACTCATAAGTGCAATCGTATAGAGTATCGATACCATGTTTGCGAACATTAAAGCTTGGGTAGTAAATATTGCGTTCTTGATCTTGCTTAACCTCAACGGTATAAATAGAACCGTTACCATCTTGGTCATCTAATTGTTTAAGAAGATCAGCAGTCCATGCTTCAACTTTATCTTTGCTAGTAAAATCTTCACTAGCAATAGCATCACTGTAAACCATCTTTTCTAGAATATCCGCTGGAATTAAACGTGAAACACGCTTAATAGTTTCATGCGCTTTGCGGAACTGATTTACTAGTTGCTCTAATGGTAAACCTGACAATGCTGGCGCAGACTCATTAACATGAACCTCAGCATTTTCTAAAGCTAACGTTGTTAGGTACTCAGTTAAGCCTTCATCATCTTTAATGTAACGTTCTTGCTTACCTTTTTTCACTTTATAAAGTGGTGGTTGAGCAATATAAATATAGCCACGTTCCATTATTTCAGGCATTTGACGATAGAAGAATGTCAGTAGTAATGTACGGATATGAGAACCATCGACATCAGCATCTGTCATGATAATAATACTATGATAACGTAATTTTTCAGGGTTATATTCGTCACGGCCAATACCACAACCTAACGCTGTGATTAGCGTTCCAACTTCCTGAGAAGATATCATTTTATCAAAACGTGCTTTTTCAACGTTAAGAATTTTACCTTTTAACGGTAATATTGCTTGATTTTTACGGTTACGCCCCTGCTTGGCTGAGCCGCCAGCAGAGTCCCCTTCCACAATATATAGTTCAGAAAGCGCAGGATCTTTTTCCTGACAATCAGCTAGTTTACCCGGTAAACCAGCGATATCTAAAACACCTTTACGACGTGTCATCTCTCTAGCTTTACGCGCAGCTTCACGTGCACGAGCAGCATCAACAATTTTCATGATGATAGTACGAGCTACAGACGGTTTTTCTAATAGGTATTCACCTAACTTTTCACCCATAGCTTGTTCTACTGCAGTTTTAACTTCAGATGAAACAAGTTTATCTTTAGTTTGCGAAGAGAACTTAGGGTCAGGTACTTTAACTGAAATTACTGCTGTTAAACCTTCACGAGCATCATCACCAGAAGCACTAGTTTCTGTACTACCGCCTTTCTTAGTTTTGTTTAGACCTTCTTTAACCATATAGCTATTAAGCGTACGAGTTAATGCTGTTCTAAAACCGCTTAAGTGAGTACCACCATCACGTTGTGGAATATTGTTAGTGAAACAATGAATACTTTCTTGGAAACCATCATTCCATTGCATTGCAACCTCAACAACAATGCCATCATCTCGCTCTAAGTCGAAGTAGAATATTTCTTCGTTTACCGGCGTTTTGTTAGTGTTTAAGTAATCTACGAATGCTTGAATACCGCCGTCAAAATGAAAGTGATCTTCTTTACCTTCTTCACGCTCATCAACAAGACGAATAGATATACCCGAGTTCAAGAATGATAACTCACGAATTCTTTTTACTAATAGGTCGTAATGAAATAGCACATCAGAGAATGTTTCTTCACTTGGCCAAAATCTTACTTCAGTACCAGTTTTATCACTTTCACCAACAACTTTTAATGGTTCTTGAGGTTCACCATGATGATACATTTGCTCATATAATTTGCCTTCGCGGCGAATATTTAGTTTCAGCTTATGACTTAATGCATTTACTACTGAAATACCAACACCATGAAGACCACCAGAAACTTTATAGCCCGAGTCTTCACCGCCAAATTTACCACCAGCATGAAGCACAGTCATAATAACTTCAGCTGCAGAGATTCCCTCTTCAGGATGTATTTCGGTAGGAATACCACGACCATCATCTTTTACAGAAACAGAGCCATCTAAGTGGATTTTAACAATAATATCACTACAGTGACCTGCAAGAGCTTCATCAATTGAGTTATCCAATACCTCAAATACCATATGATGAAGGCCTGTGCCATCATCAGTATCACCTATATACATCCCTGGTCTTTTGCGAACTGCATCTAAGCCTTTAAGTACTTTTATACTTGCCGAGTCATATTCATTTTCTATTGTCATAGCTTGTAGCCTACTCACTCATTACTGATAGTTTGCCATGTTTCACGTGAAACATTTTATAGTTTTCTTTTTGAGGAACGAGTTGTTCCACTGCTGTTTTATCTATTGCTGTTACGATAACCTGACATTCTATTGCCGCTATAGCATTGTTCAATAGCGTTCTAGAATTGTTATCCAATTCAGCACCAACATCATCTATTAATAAAATTGGTTTTACTCGATTAACTCTTTCTATAAGCTTCGCTTGTGCAAAAGTTAATGCCAGTAAAAACAACTTTTGTTGACCTCTGGATAATTGATTATCCAAAGAAGTCCCATTTAATATAAATCTTACATCAAATTTTTGAGCACCAAATAAACTGTACCCCATTGACAATTCTTTTTCTTGATATTGACCCAATACATCAATCAATGATTTCTTAGAATTCCAACCTTGCAAGTACTGAATTACTATATCATCAGATACTGACGGTAACATGATTTTTAGCCAAAAACTTAACTCATTAGTCAACTCATTTACGTACTCGGCTCTCAAGTTTGCAATTTGTTGAGAACTTTCAGCAAACACCTCTGTCCAATAACTTAATGTCGCTGCATCAGCCTTATTTCTTAAACAAGCATTACGTTGCTTTAATATTCTAGAGAATTCTCTCCAGTGTTCTGAAAAGGAATGTTTCACGTGAAACAATCCTAAATCAATAAAACGTCGTCGTTGCTTCGGACCACCAAAAAAAAGTTTAAAGCTTTCTGGAGTAATCACCTGCACCGCAACATTTTTAGCCAGGGATGAAAACTTAGTTTGCTTCTCACCGTCTATTCTAATTTCAGTGCTACCTGCGCTGGCATCAAAACCTTTACGAACACCAAGCTGACAATCTTTATCTGTTTTTATACTAACGGTAAATGAACTTTTTTCACGTTGTAATAAATTATCTACTTTTGAACTACGAAAAGACTTTCCATGGCCCAAATAAAAAATGGCTTCTAATAAACTACTTTTACCACTACCGTTATCACCAATAATAAAATTAACATCTGAATGAAAATCTATTGAAACACTTTCTATATTGCGAAAATCTTGAATAAATAATTTACCAATACTCATTACAGTCGCATTGGCATTACAACATACAAAGCTTCGCCTGATTCTCCACCTTCGATAACCACACTACTGTTGGCATCAGCTAAAGTAAATTTCACATCAGTTTCTTTAATGGCATTTAAAACATCTAGGACATAACTTACGTTGAAGCCAATCTCGACCTCATCATAAGGGAAGTTAATTTCAATAACTTCTTCTGCTTGTTCTTGCTCAGGATTATTCGCCGTAATTTTTAATTCAGTACTACCAAAATTAAGACGAACACCTTTAAATTTTTCATTAGACAAAATAGAAGCACGAGAAAGTACTTGTCTTAATTCATCTTTATTTGCATTTAAAATTTTGTCACCATTGCGTGGTAACACTCGACGGTAGTCTGGAAAGCGACCATCAACGAGTTTACTGGTAAACGAAAATTCGGTATCAATAATTCGAACATGATTAGAGCCAAGAAATACTTGCACACTTTCATCAACAGGATCGAGTAAACGAATAATTTCCAAAATACCTTTACGCGGCACAATCACTTGGCGAGAAGGCAACTCAAGTGCTTGATTAGAAATTTTACAAATAGCTAAGCGATGGCCATCAGTTGCGACAGAACGAATTTCTTTTCCTTCAGTCTCAATCGACATTCCATTAAGATAATAGCGAACATCTTGGTTTGCCATTGAAAAATGAGTGCTTTCAATTAGGCGAAGTAATTCAGATTTCAATAAACTAAACTCAACATCACCTTTCCACTGTTCGATATTGGGGAAGTCAGTTGCAGGTAATGTAGAAAGTGAATATTTACTGCGACCAGTACTGATCTTAATAACATCATTATCAGACTCAAAAGAAAGCATAGAATCATCAGGTAAGCTTTTACAAATATCTAAAAGTTTACGAGCAGGAATAGTAACTTTCCCATCTTCAGCATGGTTATCAATTGACGCATAAGCAACCATCTCAAGCTCTAAATCAGTAGCTGTTAACGTAAGTGACTGCCCACTTACATCAAAAAGAATGTTACCTAAAATTGGCAGCGTACTCTTTCGTTCAACAGCACCAGAAACCAATAATAAAGGTTTCAGGAGTAATTCTCTATTTAATGAAAATTTCATTTATGACCCACTTTTACTTACTTATTATTATGATGATAATGTTCTTGTTAAGTTTGAATAATCTTCTTTTATATCGTGCGACTCTTCACGCAACGCTTTTACCTTGCGACAAGCATGCAATACCGTTGTATGGTCTCTGCCACCATAAGCATCACCAATTTCAGGTAAACTATGGTTGGTTAACTCTTTAGATAATGCCATTGCAATTTGACGAGGTCTAGCAACAGATCTATTTCTTCTTTTTGAAAGTAAATCAGCCACTTTAATTTTATAGTATTCAGCAACCGTGCGTTGAATATTATCGATAGTCACAAGCTTATCTTGTAAAGCTAATAAATCACGCAAGGCTTCTCTAACAAAATCTATTGTTATAGCGCGCCCAGTAAAATTAGCATTTGCGATAACGCGATTCAAGGCGCCTTCAAGTTCACGTACGTTTGAACGTAAACGTTTAGCAATAAAGAATGCAACTTCATCGGCCAAGTTAATATGACTTTCTTCTGCTTTACGTTTTAATATTGCAACACGAGTTTCTAATTCTGGTGGTTCAATCGCAATCGTTAACCCCCAGCCAAAGCGAGATTTTAAACGATCTTCAACATCAACTTCTTTAGGGTAACGATCACTGGTTAATATTATCTGCTGATTACCTTCTAGTAACGCATTGAAAGTATGGAAGAATTCTTCTTGAGTACGATCTTTACCAGCGAAAAACTGAATATCATCAATTAATAACGCGTCAACAGAACGATAATATTGTTTAAATTTTTCCATGGCATTATTTTGTAATGCCCTTACCATATCTTGTACAAATCGCTCTGAGTGCATATAGGCAATTTTTGCATTGGGCTTATTAAGCAAAATACCATTACCTACCGCATGTAATAAATGGGTTTTACCCAAACCTGTGCCACCATATATAAATAATGGGTTATAAGCAGCACCAGGATTATCAGCAACTTGCGAGGCAGCTGCTCGTGCCAATTGGTTAGATTTACCTTCAACAAAGTTATCAAAAGTATATTTAACTCTAACATTGGTGGTTTTCGGTAAGTTACTTTCTGGCGCTGATGATTCTTTAGCAACTGGTTTAGTATTAGGCTGAACTCGAGTAATACTGTCCTGAACACTCACTTGTTGATTAGGAATACTACCAACATCAAAACGCAATAAAGGTGGGTTAGCACTATCTTGCATACTTACTAGTTCGTTAATACGATTTACATATTTATCTCTAACCCAATCCAAAACAAAACGATTTGGTGCATATAAAGTTATAATATTATCAGTCACCACACATTGTAATGGGCGAATCCACATACTAAATTGTTGTGCGGGTAATTCTTCTTGAAGAACAGACAAACATTTTTGCCACAGTGAATGATCCAACAACCGACTCCTGATAATGACTATACTTTACGAATTATTTTCGCATTAAACTCAACGACGAAAAAAGCAGCATAGAAAAAGATAATAATTTTTATATTGCCGCTATTATCACCATAGTTATCCACAACATCAATATTGACATTTCAATAATAGGGTTTTATTTTCAATTATTTTTCACAAACACTGTAAAAGTGGGCTTTAGACAAGTTTTTTAGAGTAAATTAGTGCTAAAAAACTTTAAATATACTATTTAATTATTATCGAAATAATGGACTGCTCTTTGCTAATGAAAAGCAATTTTGTTATAAAACTGTGGATACTTTTTAGATCGAGACGATCCAGCAACGATCTTTTTAAAATAGCTGAAGAATAATCATTGACAAAGTTTGCTTCTCTATATAGAATTTCGCCTCATTTTTAGACCCAGTGTGCTCATGAAGGCTGTTTTGCCAGGGCAACGACAACAGACGGATTAGCGTAATGAAAAGAACATTTCAACCTAGTGTATTAAAGCGTAAGCGCAACCATGGCTTCCGTGCTCGCATGGCTACAAAAAACGGCCGTGCAGTAATAGCACGTCGCCGTGCTAAAGGCCGCGCAAGCCTTAGTGCTTAATTTTTTAACTAGAAGTTTAGGTTAAAAAATTGGTGACCAATACGGTTACTTATGAATTTAATCGGGAGTCTCGTCTTTTGACTCCCGGTCAATTTCAAGCTGTCTTTTCAAAACCTCTTCGTTTTGGCTCTAGTCACATCACAATCCTCGTAACACCAAATTCTGATAATAATAATCGCTTAGGTTTAGCCATAGCTAAAAAACGGGTCAAATTAGCCGTTCAACGAAATCGTATCAAACGACAAATTCGTGAAAGCTTCCGTTTAAATCAACATAATATCCCCCATATAGATATAGTTGTTATGGTAAAGTCGGGTACTGACAAGCTCGAAAACAAAGAAATTAATCAGCAATTGGAAAAAATATGGCGAAAAATAATTCAACGCCACAAAAAATAGCAATTACCTTCGTAAAAGCTTACCAGCGCTGGCTTAGTCCATTGCTTGGCCCCAATTGTAGATTCGATCCAACTTGTTCTTTTTATGCTATAGAAGCAATTAATCGCTTTGGTGTGATAAAAGGTAGTTGGTTAGCAGGCAAACGTATACTAAAATGCCATCCATTAAATGCGGGTGGACATGATCCCGTACCACTATCAAAAAAAGAGAAATAATTCATTATGGAATCTCAACGCAGTTTTCTTTTTATTGCGCTTATGGTTGTTACCTATTTGCTATTTAATCAATGGCAAACAGACAATGCTCCAGTTATTGAGCAACCGGCAGTAACTCAACAAGCAATCACACCGAGTAACGGTGATTTTGTTCCTGAATCATCAGCAACAGCATCACCATTAAGTAATGAAAGTACCGTTGCTACAGCGACAATAATTTCAGTTACTAACGACGTTTTTGCTTTAAAAATTGATACAAACGGTGGCGACATTGTTGAAGCTAAGCTTTTAAAGTTTGATACTGAGCAAGGCAACGGTATTCCATTTACCATTTTACGTAATGATACTGACCGTTATATTGCACAAAGTGGTTTAACTGGCGCGCAAGGTTTAGACCGAGTCATTAAAGGCCGTCCAGTATACCAAACATCAGCAACCACATACCAAACATCACCAGATGCACCTTTAATGGTAGACTTGGATTATGTTGACGCTGCTGGCTTATCAGTGACAAAACGCTTTACCTTTAATCATGACAGTTACGTTATTAACGTTGAATACATAGTACAAAACAATGCTAGCACTCCAGCAAGTGTGCAAATGTATGGCCAATTAAAACAAACAACTTTAGTTGAGAGCTCAAGTGGCTTATTGCCTACTTATAAGGGTACTGCTTACTCAACTACTGAAGATGTTTATGAGAAATATGACTTTGATGATATTGCAGAAAAGAACGTAAATGTATCGACTCAAGGTGGCTGGGTTGCCATGTTGCAACACTACTTTGTCTCTTCTTGGGTGCCTGAAAGCTCTGCTACTAACCAAATTTATAGCCTTTATTCAGCAAATAGAGATGCCATTATTGGTTTCAAAGCTCCAGCAATAACGGTTGAACCGCATAGCACAGCAACAACTTCAGCGACATTTTATGTTGGTCCAAAAGACCAAGACGTGCTTGAAAGCATCGAAGAAAACTTAGATTTAACCATTGATTACGGCTTCTTATTTATGATCAGCCAACCGTTGCATTGGTTATTGAACATGATCCAATCAGGCGATGTTGACCTGTTTGGCCTAGTATTTAACTGGGGTGGTGTTGGTAACTGGGGTATCGCAATTATTATGATCACCCTAATCGTTAAAGGCGGTATGTACCCATTAACGAAAGCGCAATATACCTCAATGGCTAAAATGCGCGCCTTACAACCAAAAATGACCCAGCTAAAAGAACGTTACGGCGACGATAAGCAAAAAGTATCACAAGCTATGATGGAACTTTACCGCAAAGAAAAAGTAAATCCAGCCGGCGGTTGTTTACCATTACTTATTCAAATGCCTATTTTCTTAGCACTATATTGGGTATTTTTAGAAAGTGTTGAATTACGTCATGCACCATTTATGTTGTGGATCCAAGATCTTTCAGCGCAAGACCCATTCTACATTCTGCCAGTACTAATGGGCGTAAGTATGTTCATTATGCAAAAAATGCAGCCGATGACAGTACAAGACCCAATGCAACAGAAAATAATGCAGTACATGCCAGTTATGTTCACTGTATTCTTTTTCTGGTTCCCATCAGGACTAGTACTTTACTGGTTAGTGAGTAATATTATTTCTATTGTACAAATGAAAATAATATTCTCGGGCATCGAAAAAGCCAAAGCTAAGTAAATTCGTTTCTATAATTGAAAAAGGTAGCTATTAGCTACCTTTTTTTATGCTCTGGCCTTTCTCATACGCCCTGCCTTACAATATATTAGTGTGTCCCAACACGTGTATGAAGGGATATCATAATCACAAAGGCGTGAATGAATGGCGATTGCCTGAAATTTATTAGCTATTCACTATATTTCCTAACCTTCCATCAGTTAATTTAGTTTTAATCACAACAATAATTAACTCTGCATTTCCAGTCTGTTGTTATCAGTTTATAATATCGCCAATTAAACAATTGCCAAAAACAGAGATACTTCATGACCAACCTTGCTTTTTCATCAAGCCAAAAAGAAACCATTGCTGCACAGGCCACAGCACCAGGACGAGGTGGTGTTGGTATCATCAGAGTTTCAGGGCCAGAAGTGAAAAATGTTGCTCACGCTATTTTAGGTAAATTACCTGAATTAAGAAAAGCTGAATATTTAACCTTTAACGATCAAAAAGGCCAAGCTTTAGATCAAGGTATAGCACTTTACTTTAAAGGGCCAAATTCATTTACCGGCGAAGATATTCTTGAACTTCAAGGTCATGGCGGCCCAGTTATACTTGATATGTTATTGAAAGAAATACTCGCATTACCTAATGTTCGTATGGCCGGCCCTGGTGAGTTTAGTGAACAAGCTTTCATGAACGACAAGCTCGACCTAACGCAAGCTGAAGCAATTGCCGACTTAATTAATTCAAGCTCAGAGCAAGCAGCCCGTTGTGCGTTACATTCTCTACAAGGTGATTTTTCAAAGTTAGTTCATCAAATGGTTAACGGTACCATTCATTTACGTATGTATGTCGAAGCAGCAATTGATTTTCCTGAAGAGGAAATAGACTTTCTCGCTGATGAAAAAGTTGTCAACGATCTTAAAGCTATTATCACGCAAGTTGCAGAAGTTAAAAATAAAGCCCAGCAAGGCAGTATTATTCGTGAAGGTATGCGCGTTGTTATTGCAGGGCGACCTAACGCCGGTAAATCAAGCTTACTGAACGCGTTAAGTGGCAAAGAGAGTGCCATAGTAACCGACATAGCTGGCACTACGCGTGATGTGCTTTCAGAGCAAATTCACCTCGATGGCATGCCATTGCACATTATAGATACTGCAGGCTTACGCGATAGTGCAGATAAAGTAGAACAAATAGGTATTGAACGTGCTTGGCAAGAAATTAATCAAGCAGACCGAGTTCTACTAATGGTTGACTCATCAACAGATATTAGTATCGATCCTAAAACAGTTTGGCCAGAATTTTTCGATAAGTTACCTGCCAATATAGGGTTAACTATTGTCAGAAATAAAGCCGATATTAGTCAGGCTAAAACGGGATATAGCGAGCTAAATGATACGCCTACCATTACCTTATCAGCTAAAACTGGTGAAGGTGTTAATGACCTAACAGCGCACCTTAAGCACATCATGGGTTATCAAGGCAGCACTGAAGGTGGCTTTATGGCACGACGACGTCATTTGGTTGCTCTTGAAAAAGCTCATGAACACTTAGAAATAGGTTTAGAGCAATTAGAGTCCTATGTCGCAGGAGAAATTTTGGCTGAAGAATTACGCTTTTGCCAACAAGAGCTCAACAAAATAACAGGTGAATTCACTAATGATGATCTGTTAAGCCAAATATTTTCTTCGTTTTGCATTGGCAAATAAAGTTATAAATAACACATAAATTCACTTAAAAAATCAAAAGATAGGCGTCTTAAATGAGCTCATTTCAAGTAATTGTTGGTAGTATGTTAGGTGGTTCAGAGTATGTTGCTGAAGCCTGTGAAGAAACATTAACGGCACTTGGCCATGATGTTGAATTACATTTCCAACCGGATTTTGCGCAAATAAACAGCGAAAATCAAACTTGGCTAATTTGTACCTCCACACATGGTGCTGGTGACTACCCAGACAATATTCAAGCATTTGTTACGGATCTAGAAAAAAGCGATCAAGATCTATCCTCAGTTAAGTTTTTAACGATCGGCATTGGCGATTCTAGCTATGACACTTTTTGCTTTGCAGCTCAAAACTTAAATAAACTACTTATATCAAAAGGTTGCGTTGAAATAATACCACTAACAACCCTAGATATGAGCGAAGATATTGATCCAGAAGAGCGATCGCAAAACTGGTTAAATGAAAACAAAGATCATTTATAAGCTAATTACCCATAACTTACTCACAATATACCAAGAAATATAAAGTCAATGTGGATAACTTTGGGTAAAAACTATTAATTATCTATTATTATTCAGTAGATAATATATTGATTTAAAAGAGCTGTGGATAACTAGCTCTTTTGAACAAAGCTTATACTCGAGTTGATCAACGTTTGATCACAAGGTTTTATACTATCTAATCACATGTTTTATATAAATAAAAATCACTTACCCACAGAAAGTAAGGATCCTAATAAGTAATAATAACAAGATCTATTTAAAGATCTTTATATATTATTTAAGGATCAAGCTAAGATCTTTTCATGAATTTGATCATTCCCCTCAAGTAAAAAAAGCGCTAAAATACCGCTCTTATTTTTTAAAGATAAACCAAACTAAGGTTATTAATTTATGTGGTATCAAGAGTCTTATGACGTAATTGTTGTTGGTGGTGGTCATGCAGGTACAGAAGCAGCCCTTGCAGCATCTCGTATGGGATGTAAAACCTTACTGCTAACCCATAACATTGATACCCTTGGACAAATGTCATGTAATCCAGCCATTGGTGGTATTGGCAAAGGTCACTTGGTAAAAGAAATTGATGCGTTAGGTGGTTTAATGGCTACGGCAGCTGATCATGCTGCGATCCAATTTAGAACATTAAATGCCAGCAAAGGCCCTGCAGTTCGCGCAACACGTATTCAAGCGGATCGGTGTTTATATCGAAATTTCGTCCGTAATTATCTTGAAAATCAACCTAATTTAACGATATTCCAACAGCCTTGTGATGATCTTATTCTAGAAAATAGCAAGATCGTCGGTGTTTCAACACAAATGGGCTTAAAGTTTAAAGCTAAAAGTGTTGTCTTAACTGTAGGTACTTTCCTTGCAGGACAAATTCATATTGGTTTAAATAATTATCAAGGTGGTCGAGCAGGTGATCCTGCAAGTATTAACCTAGCTGAACGCTTACGTGATATGCCATTTAGAATGGATCGTTTAAAAACCGGTACCCCGCCTCGTTTAGATGCGCGCAGCCTTGATTTTTCCGTCATGGAAGAGCAAGCAGGTGATGATCCTCGCCCGGTATTTTCGTTTATGGGATCAGGTAATGATCACCCAGAGCAAGTTTCATGTTTTATCACCCATACCAATAAAAAAACCCACGAAATTATTCAATCAGGTTTAGATAGATCACCAATGTATACCGGTGTTATTGAAGGTGTAGGACCAAGATACTGCCCTTCTATTGAAGATAAAATTCATCGCTTTGCTGAAAAAGATAGTCATCAAATATTTGTTGAGCCTGAAGGTTTAACCACGCACGAAATTTATCCTAACGGTATATCGACAAGTTTACCGTTTGATGTACAGATGGATCTTGTTAGATCGATTAAAGGTTTTGAAAATGCTCATATCACTCGTCCTGGTTACGCTATTGAATATGATTTCTTCGATCCTCGTGACTTAAAGCAAACACTTGAAAGTAAATTTATTGAAAACTTATATTTTGCTGGACAAATTAACGGTACAACTGGCTACGAAGAAGCGGGTGCTCAAGGTCTACTGGCAGCAACCAATGCAGCAGCACGCGTACAAGGCAAAGAAGAACTGGTATTAACACGTGATCAAGCCTACATGGGCGTACTTGTTGATGATTTAGCAACACTAGGGACGAAAGAACCTTACCGTATGTTTACTTCACGTGCGGAATACCGATTATTATTACGTGAAGATAATGCCGATATCCGTTTAACTGAAAAGGGTCGTTCACTTGGCTTAGTTGATGATCAACGCTGGCAGCGTTTTAATGAAAAAATGGAAAATGTTGAGCTAGAACGTCAACGTTTGCGATCGGTATGGGTACAAAAGGATCATGCGGTAGCACCTCAAATAAATGAATTATTAAAAACACCATTAAGTCGTGAAAATAGCCTAGAAGATCTTGTTCGTCGCCCTGAAGTTAGGTATGACGATTTAATGGAAATTGAAGGGTTAGGTCCAAAATTATTAGATACACAAGCTGCTGAACAAATTGAAATTCAAATTAAGTATGCTGGTTATATTGATCGTCAATTAGATGAAATTGCGAAAAAGAAACGTCATGAAGATACGTTAATCCCAATGGAATTCGACTTTACCCAAATTTCAGGTCTTTCAAACGAAGTAGTCGCTAAGCTTAGCGATGCTCGTCCAGAAACTATTGGTAAAGCTTCGCGTATTTCTGGTATTACTCCTGCAGCAATTTCGTTATTATTAGTCTATCTGAAAAAACATGGTTTATTACGCAAAACAGCATAATAAACCAACATATTAATTAAGATTTCGCCTAATGACACTATCTGATCAGCTAGCTACTTTAATAAATGAAACCTCAATAGAGGTTTCTGAAGAAAAAGTTGCCTTACTTATTCAATATGTTGAATTATTGAATAAGTGGAATAAAGCCTATAACCTAACCTCAATTCGTGATCCAAAAGATATGGTTGTTAAACATATCATGGATAGTTTAATGGTCGGGCCGTTACTTGAAGGTGAGTCGTTTATTGATGTTGGCACTGGACCGGGTTTACCGGGTATTCCACTTGCCATCTTGTATCCTGAACGCAATTTTGTATTATTAGACAGCTTAGGAAAAAGAATTACTTTTTTACGTCAAGTTGTCTATCAACTCAAACTTAACAATGTAACCCCTGTTAAAGCTCGTGTTGAAGAGTATCACCCTGAAAAACCATTTGACGGTGTACTAAGTCGCGCATTTTCATCTTTACTTGATATGGTGACATGGTGTGATCATCTTGTTACTGTTGAACATGGTCGATTTTTAGCCTTAAAAGGTCATTACCCAAATGATGAAGTGGCAGCTTTACCGAGTAATGTTTCCGTAGCGAAAAGTCATACTATTGCCGTTCCCCGCTTAGAAGGTGAACGCCATTTGATTGAATTAGTTAAATCATAAATAATAATAAGCTTTTGATCAGAAAAGTATTTGAGGATCCTGTGGGAAAAATAATTGCGGTTGCAAATCAGAAAGGTGGTGTTGGTAAAACAACAACCTCAGTCAACTTAGCAGCATCGCTTGCGGCGACAAAGCGTAAAGTTTTGCTAATAGATTTAGATCCTCAAGGTAACGCGACAATGGGGAGTGGTATTGATAAATATGAAGTACCAGCAACCTGTTTTGAATTATTGATTGAAGAACGCCCTTTCGAAGATGTTGTATGTAGAAATACGGCTGGTGTTTACGATTTAATTGCTGCCAATAGTGATGTAACAGCGGCTGAAATTAAGTTAATGGAAGTTTATTCTCGCGAACATCGCTTAAAAAACTCTTTATCTAAAATTAGAAAAGACTACGATTTTATTATTATTGACTGCCCTCCTTCTTTAAACATGTTAACGGTTAATGCTATGACTGCAGCTGATTCAGTATTAGTGCCTATGCAGTGTGAATATTATGCCTTGGAAGGTTTGACAGCATTAATGGATACTATTTCGCAATTAACCTCGGTGGTAAACAGTAAATTACATATTGAAGGCATTTTACGTACTATGTACGATCCACGTAATCGTCTAGCCAATGATGTTTCTGAACAATTAAAACGACATTTTGGTGATAAAGTTTACCGTACGGTAATACCACGCAATGTCCGTTTAGCTGAAGCGCCTAGTTTTGGTGCTCCTGCAATGTATTACGATAAGTCTTCGACAGGCGCCAAAGCCTATCTTGCATTAGCGGGTGAAATATTACGTCGAGCAGAACAAAACAAACAACCTAAACCGCAAGCTACAACCGAACAAGAGCAAGGAACACTATGAGTCAAAGTAAACGCAGAGGTCTAGGTCGCGGTCTTGATGCTTTATTAACAACACCTGCAAGTAATTCTTCAGAAGAACCTGGTGTTGATAAAGGTAACAAAGAAAGTGAATTGCAAAACTTACCGATAGAACAATTACACCCAGGTAAATATCAGCCACGTAAAGATATGTCGGCTGAAGCATTAGACGATTTGGCTAATTCAATAAAGTCACAAGGTATTATTCAACCTATCGTTGTTCGACCTATTAGTGATCATAGTTATGAAATTATTGCTGGTGAACGACGTTGGCGTGCCGCACAAATTGCAGAGCTTGATAACGTTCCTTGCCTAATTAAACATGTGCCTGATGAAGCGGCAGTTGCGATTGCATTAATTGAAAATATTCAACGTGAAGATCTTAATGCGATGGAAGAAGCTATTGCACTTGAGCGCTTGTTAATTGAATTTGAATTAACTCACCAAGAAGTTGCTGAGGCCGTTGGTAAGTCTAGAACAACCGTTTCTAATTTATTGCGTTTAAATAATTTAAACAGTGAAGTAAAAACGTTGCTTGAGCATGGCGATATTGAAATGGGTCATGCACGTGCGCTATTGGCATTAGATAACGATATTCAAACCAACACAGCCCGCATAGTTGTTGCCAAAGAATTAAACGTTCGAGAAACTGAAGCACTTATTAAAAAGGTTCAACTACCTGAAAAAGAACCAAAAGAAAAAGAAATTGACCCTAACACCAAAGCACTTGAGCAAAACTTATCGGAAAAGTTAGGTTCGCAAGTTGCTATTAATCACAATAAAAAAGGTAAAGGGAAGTTAGTTATATCATACAGCGACCTATCTGAACTTGATGGAATAGTCTCTCGTTTTAACTCTTTTTAAAACCGTATTAAATGTGACCAATAAAAGTAAGTAACTTTTCAAAGTGATAAGTTACTTAAAATATGCTGTTTTTCTTCTCTTCTTGCCATAAAAACTTAAAGTTTTCCTAATCGATTATACATTAGTCGTAATTTTGTCATTTAGCGTTACATTTCGCACATTATCTGGGCAATGAGTGCCCTATTTTGTTGCAATAGCGCTGTAATTAAGTATACTTGCGTCGGCTTTTTAAAGAGGATATTTCATCTTTAAAAAACTGTAAGAATTACGAAAATTATCGTACGGAGTTTCTGGTGAGTTTATTTATTGGCAATGAGTTAGCTAAACCAGGAAGGCAATTTGCATTTAAGCAAATACTGATTTCGATAATCATCGTGATAACTTTCAGTGTAGCGACATATTTTATTTGGGGATTATCTTTCGCATACTCAGTATTAGCGGGTGGAGCGATAAGTATAATCCCTAATTTTATTTTTGCTCATAAAGCATTTAAATATGCTGGAGCAAGATCGTCCGAAAAGGTTTTAGATTCCTTTTACAGTGGCGAAAAATTGAAAATTGTATTAATGGCCGTTTTATTTGCGCTAGCCTTCAAATTTTTAGCGATAGAGCCGATAGCTTTTTTCACAAGTTTTTGCGTAGTAGTGGCACTGCCATTATTAACACCTTTTTTGTTTAAACTTTAATCATTGGGATAATTAATATGTCTTCAGGTGCGGAAATTACCAGCCAAGAATATATTAAACACCATTTAACCAATTTGTCTGTAGGTGACGGTTTCATGACCGTTCACTTAGATACACTTGGTTGGTCGGTGTTTTTAGGTTTGGTTTTTATCATGTTGTTTCGTTCAGTCGCTAAAAAAGCAAGTACCGGTGTTCCTGGTAAGTTGCAATGTGCTGTTGAAATGATTGTAGAATTTGTCGATGACAGCGTTAAAAGTACCTTTCACGGTAATAACCCTGTAATCGCACCATTAGCTTTAACCATTTTTGTTTGGGTATTGCTAATGAATGCTATGGATTGGGTGCCGGTTGATTTAATACCGCGTATCTTTGAGTTGTTTGGTGTTCATTACATGAAAGCCGTTCCAACAACCGATCCAAACATGACTTTTGCATTAGCATTAGGTGTATTTGCTTTAATTATTTATTACTCGATTAAAGTAAAAGGCATTGGCGGCTTTATTAAAGAGCTAACTACTCAGCCGTTTGGTCACTGGTCATTGTACCCTGTGAACTTTATTTTAGAGATGGTTACTTTACTTGCTCGTCCGTTATCATTAGCACTACGTCTATTTGGTAACTTATACGCAGGTGAATTAATTTTCTTATTGATTGCGACAATTGGTTTATTCCAATTGCCAGTACACTTTTTATGGGCTGCTTTCCACTTGTTGGTTATCCCATTACAAGCGTTTATCTTCATGATGTTAACGATTCTTTATTTGAGTCTAGCACACGAAGATCACTAAATTTTTTGCCCTTTCTTAGGTAAAACTAATCAAGGGCATTAATACAAGTTTCAACCTTAATTTTTAACTTTATAACTTTACTTAAATAATCGGAGATAAATATGTTATATATCGCTGTTGCTTTATTAATCGGTCTAGGTGCTCTTGGTACTGCGATTGGTTTTGGCTTACTTGGTGGCAAATTTTTAGAGTCTGCTGCTCGTCAACCTGAGTTAGCACCACAACTTCAAGTAAAAATGTTCATCGTAGCGGGTCTTATCGATGCTATCGCAATGATCGGTGTTGCTATCGGCTTATACCTATTATTCGCAGTTGGTGTTCCAGCTTAATTTATAACGCGAATTTGAATAGGAGATACATAAATGAATCTTAATATGACCTTAGTTGGTGAATTAATCGCATTTATCGTATTCGTAATTTTTTGTATGAAGTACGTATGGCCACCAATTATTGGTGCCATCGAAGCACGCCAAGCAGTTATTGCTGATGGCCTTGCAGCTTCTGACCGTGCCGCTAAAGATCTTGAGCTTGCTCAAGAGAAAGCTACAGCACAATTAAAAGACGCTAAAGCGCAAGCAGCTGGTATTGTTGAAGCTGCTAAAAAGCGTGAAGCTCAGATAGTTGAAGAAGCTGCAGTTAAAGCACAAGCTGAGAAAGAAAAAATCTTAGCTTCAGGTCATGCAGAAATTGATACTGAACGTAACCAAGCTAAAGAAGAATTGCGCCAACAAGTGGCTATTCTTGCGGTAGCTGGTGCTGAGAAAATTCTTGAACGTTCAATTGATGCCGCGGTACATAGCGACATTTTAGATAAACTTGTAGCTGAACTTTAGAGGGAAATGAGCTTATGTCTGAATTGACTACCATCGCTCGTCCCTACGCTAAAGCGGCGTTTGATTTTGCTATTGAAGCAAATGCAGTTGAAAGCTGGTTAGAAATGCTAGTTTTTGCTGCAGAAGTTGCTAACGATGCCACCATTATAGAATATCTTTCTGGTGGTGCATCGGTAGAACAAGCACAAGACATCTTTTTGAAAGTCTGTGATGTTCAACTTGATAGCAATGGCCAAAACTTAATTAAAGTGATGGCTGAAAATCAACGTTTATTGGTGCTACCACAGGTTGTTGCTCATTTTAGCGAATTAAAAGCTGAACATGAAAAAACTCTTGCTGTGGATGTAACCTCTGCTGTTAAATTAACAACAGAGCAAGAAACTACATTATGCGCTGCGCTTGAAAAGCGTTTGGCTCGAAAAGTAAAACTTAATTGTGAAATTGATGCAAACGTAGTCTCTGGCTTAGTAATAAAAGCTGGTGATATGGTAATAGATGGTTCAGTACGAGGTAAACTGAACCGCTTAGCAACAACAATGCAATCCTAACGGGGAACAGAGCATGCAACTGAATTCCACTGAAATCGCTGAACTGATCAAGAGTCGTATTGAACAGTTTGACGTAGTTAGTGAAGCTCGTAATGAAGGTACTATCGTTTCTGTAACAGATGGTATCATTCGTATTCACGGTCTTGCAGACGTAATGCAAGGCGAGATGATCGAACTTCCTGGCAATCGCTTCGCTATCGCTTTAAACCTTGACCGTGATTCGGTCGGTGCGGTAGTTATGGGTCCTTATGCGGATCTAGCTGAAGGCGTAAAAGTAAAATGTACTGGTCGTATTTTAGAAGTACCAGTAGGACGTGGCTTATTAGGCCGTGTTGTAAACACTCTTGGTGAGCCAATTGACGGAAAAGGACCTATCGATAACGATGGTTTCGCTCCTGTTGAAGTAGTAGCACCAGGTGTTATCGATCGTAAATCTGTTGATGAACCAGTACAAACTGGTATTAAATCAATCGATTCAATGATTCCAATCGGTCGTGGTCAACGTGAACTTATCATTGGTGACCGCCAAATTGGTAAATCAGCGATCGCACTAGATGCAATTATTAACCAGAAAAACACTGGTATTAAGTGTGTATACGTAGCAATCGGTCAGAAAGCTTCTACTGTTGCGAACTTAGTTCGTTCATTAGAAGAACACGGCGCGTTAGATAATACTATCGTTGTTGTTGCTTCTGCTTCTGAAGCTGCTGCACTACAGTACTTATCAGCTTACTCTGGTTGTACTATGGGTGAATACTTCCGTGACCGCGGTGAAGATGCACTAATCGTATATGATGATTTGTCTAAGCAAGCAGTTGCTTACCGTCAAATTTCATTACTTTTGCGTCGTCCGCCAGGCCGTGAAGCTTACCCAGGTGACGTTTTCTATCTTCACAGTCGTTTACTTGAACGTGCTGCTCGTGTTAATGAAGCGTATGTTGAAAAGTTCACTAACGGTGAAGTTAAAGGTAAAACAGGTTCTTTAACTGCCTTACCTATCATTGAAACACAAGCGGGTGATGTATCAGCATTCGTACCAACTAACGTAATCTCAATTACCGATGGTCAGATCTTCTTAGAATCTAACCTGTTTAACTCAGGCATTCGTCCTGCTGTAAACGCTGGTATTTCTGTATCTCGTGTTGGTGGTGCTGCTCAAACTAAAATCATCAAGAAACTTGGTGGTGGTATTCGTTTAGCATTAGCACAATATGCTGAACTAGCAGCCTTTGCTCAGTTTGCATCAGATTTAGATGACGCTACACGTGCTCAATTAGAGCATGGTCAACGTGTTACTGAATTGATGAAGCAAAAGCAATACAGCCCATTGTCAATTGCTGAAACAGCAGTATCATTATTTGCCGCAGAAAAAGGCTTTTTAAATGATATTGCAATCGACAAAGTTGTCGATTTTGAAGATGCATTACGTTCATACGTAAACAATGATCACGCTGAATTGATGGCTACTATCAATGAAAAGGGTGACTATAACAAAGACATCGAGTCTGGTTTAGCTAAAGCTATTGAAGCTTTTAAAGCGACCCAAACTTGGTAATTGAGTTAACCTTTTCGGGAGAATAGTCATGTCCGGCGCTAAAGAGATAAAATCGAAGATTGGAAGTGTAAAAAATACACAGAAGATCACCAGCGCGATGGAAATGGTTGCAGCTAGCAAAATGCGCAGAGCGCAAGATAGCATGGCTGCCTCTCGTCCATACGCTGAAAATATGCGAAATGTGATCGGTCACATCGCGCTTGGTAATTTAGAATATCGTCATCCATATATGGTTGAACGTGAAGCTAAGCGTGTAGGTTATATCGTTGTCTCAACAGACCGTGGTTTGTGTGGTGGTTTAAACATTAACTTGTTTAAACAAGTACTAGTTGATGCTGGTAAACATCAAGCAGCTGGCGCTGAAGTTGAATTTGCCGTAGTGGGTTCTAAAGCTACGTCATTTTTCAACAGTATGGGTGCTAAAGTTGTTTCACAAACTTCTGGATTAGGTGATAACCCTTCACTTACTGATTTAATCGGTAGTGTTAAGGTTATGTTAAACGCCTATGATAATGGTGAGATAGATAGATTGTTCATTGTATATAACAAGTTTGTTAATACGATGACGCAAAAACCGACAATCGATCAACTTTTACCTTTGCCTAAGTCAGATGATGACGCTATTAAGCATCGCTGGGATTACATATACGAACCTGATGCTCAAGCAATACTTGAACATTTATTAGTTCGTTATACAGAATCTCAAGTATATCAAGGTGTGGTTGAAAACCTCGCATGTGAACAAGCTGCTCGTATGGTTGCAATGAAAGCTGCAACAGATAATGCGGGTGACTTAATTAACGATTTACAATTGGTATATAACAAAGCTCGTCAAGCAGGTATTACTCAAGAATTGGGTGAAATTTGTGCTGGTGCAGCAGCGGTATAAGCAAAGGTTCTTGGTTTATTTTAATAGTAAATAAGAGCACAGATTAGAGGATTAAACATGAGTACAGGTAAAGTCGTCCAAATCATTGGCGCAGTTGTGGATGTAGAATTTCCACAAGATGCTGTACCTCAGGTATATGACGCGTTAAACATAACTGAAGGTGACCTTTCAGGCTTAGTACTAGAAGTACAACAGCAATTAGGTGGTGGCGTAGTTCGTGCCATCGCTATGGGTTCATCTGACGGTTTGCGTCGTGGTCTGAACGTATTAAATACAGGTGATAACATCCAAGTTCCAGTAGGAACGAAAACATTGGGTCGCATCATGAACGTATTGGGTGAGCCTATCGATGAAGCTGGCCCAATCGGCGAAGAAGAAAGATGGTCAATTCACCGTGAAGCTCCAGCATATGCTGAGCAAGCGATGTCTAACGAGCTTCTTGAAACTGGTATCAAAGTAATCGACTTAGTATGTCCATTCGCTAAGGGTGGTAAAGTTGGTTTATTCGGTGGTGCTGGTGTTGGTAAAACCGTAAACATGATGGAACTTATTCGTAACATCGCGATTGAGCATAGCGGCTACTCAGTATTTGCTGGTGTAGGTGAGCGTACTCGTGAAGGTAACGATTTCTACCATGAAATGAACGACTCTAACGTACTTGATAAAGTATCGTTAGTTTACGGCCAAATGAACGAGCCTCCAGGAAACCGTTTACGCGTAGCGTTTACTGGTTTGACTATGGCTGAAAAATTCCGTGACGAAGGTCGTGACGTATTATTTTTCGTAGATAACATCTACCGTTATACACTTGCTGGTACTGAAGTATCTGCATTGTTAGGTCGTATGCCATCAGCCGTTGGTTACCAACCAACACTTGCTGAAGAAATGGGTGTTCTTCAAGAGCGTATTACCTCTACGAAGAAAGGTTCAATCACTTCAATTCAAGCGGTATACGTACCAGCGGATGATTTGACCGATCCATCTCCAGCAACAACTTTTGCTCACTTAGATGCAACAGTTGTACTTTCTCGTGATATCGCATCGCAAGGTATTTACCCTGCAATCGATCCACTTGATTCTACTTCGCGTCAATTAGACCCGTTAGTAGTTGGTGTTGAGCATTATGAAACAGCTCGTGGCGTTCAATCAACGTTACAACGTTACAAAGAACTTAAAGATATCATCGCCATCTTAGGTATGGATGAGTTATCTGAAGAAGATAAATTAGCAGTGAATCGCGCACGTAAGATTCAACGTTTCTTATCTCAACCGTTCTTTGTTGCTGAAGTATTCACAGGTTCTCCTGGTAAGTACGTATCTCTTAAAGACACAATTGCTGGCTTTAAAGGTTTACTTGCAGGTGAGTATGATGATTTACCTGAGCAAGCTTTCTACATGGTTGGTTCTATTGAAGAAGCAGCTGAAAAAGCTAAAAACATGTAATGAAGGCTGGTGATTAGCATAAGTTAATCACCAATTAGGAGGTCACATGGCAATACTTTCTGTAAATCTTAATGTAGTAAGTGCTGAAGAAGAGTTATTTTCTGGCAGCATTGAATCATTACAGATCACAGGTAGCGAAGGTGAATTAGGCATTATGCCTGGTCACGCACCTTTGCTGACCTCACTAAAACCTGGTATGGCAAGAATCGTTAAGAAAGGTGGTGATGAAGAAATCATTTATCTTTCTGGCGGTATGTTAGAAGTTCAACCTAACAACGTAACAGTATTAGCGGATATCGCGGTACGTGGCGGTGATTTAGATGAACAAGCTGCACTACAGGCTAAAGAACGCGCTGAGAAACACTTGAATGAACACGGTAACGATGTTGATTATGCAGAAGCCGCAGCTGAACTAGCTCGTGCTGTTGCACAATTACGTGTTATCCAAGCAACAAGTAAGAAATAGCACTAGCGTTTTACATTCAGTTTTAGTGAACTAAAAAAAGCGACTTTTACTTCGGTAAATAGTCGCTTTTTTATTGCCTCTTGAATTATGTAAAGAAAATGTTAATAATGCATCGCTTGTGAAAAGAGATGGAATTCGATAGCGATCGCTGAGTTAGAACTTCCATCCAAAATAAAAATAATGGAAGATAAAAGTGAAAAAAATAATAACTATACTTGCAATAGCCGTTTTGTCAGCTTGTGGTGGTGGCTCTAGCGATAAATCAACTACACCTGCACCTGTTCCAGTAAATACCGCTCCAACAGCAAATAATGATGTTGGGCTTGCACAAAACAATCAAGCTGTTGTTATTGACGTACTGAAAAATGATACTGATGCTGAAAATAACGAACTATCTATTTCAAAAATTGTCACTATGCCGACTATGGGTAGTATTGAAATCGTTAACAACACCTTAGTTTATACGCCTAATAAGGACGTAGCGTTAAAAGATGTGTTGGAGTATGAACTTTCTGATGGAGAGTTAACGGCAACAGCAAGTGTGGAAATTACAATTAATCATACGCTTAATATTAGCGGCAAAGTTACCGACTCCCCTATCGCCAATGCTGAAGTTACCGCTATGCTTGGCAATGAAGTATTTGCGACGACCACTGATAATGAAGGTAACTACACTCTTGGTTTGACAATTAACTCTATGATACCTGAGTTAGTTGTTATTTCAGCGATGGGTAGTGAAAGTAATAGTCAACAAGGTGTCGAATTGATAGCTGTTATTGACGAAACTATAAATTTACTCTCTCAAGTAAACGACAATAGAAACCTAGAGGTTGACGGAAATAGCACTAATATCACGCATGTAACTACAGCAAGCTACTTATTGACGGCTGACAGAAATGAGAATGAAGCTGTTACTTCTATGGCTGAATTCAAACAGATCGTTAGTGAGCTTGATAGCAATGAACTTATGTCTACTGCAGGTTTCATCAAACTTTTAGTTGATAACGATGATTTTGATATTCCTAATGGTGAAACAACGTTATCTCTTTTAGCAGAGAACAATAATGAAGCAATAAATACCTATGATGCAATCAATAGTTATTTAATGAAAAACAACTTGCTAGATGAAAATGGACAGCCAACTATAGTTTACACTGAAGCTTTATCTGTTGCTATTAATGAAACTGTTGCTGATTCTGATGTTGTTGAACAATTTACAGCAGAAATGTTTGCCAACAAAACTATGATTAAGTTGGCGTCTATCAAAGAAGGTTGGTTACCATATTCAGGAGATGCCTTGGTCTTTTCAGATAATGACTATACAGTATTTTATGATGCAAACTCATACACTGAAAATCCAGAGATTGTTTATACTCGCTCAATTGTTAATGGCAAATTGAGGCTGAAAACAGAGCAATCTACACCAAAATTTACCAGCTCTTTCGATTATCCATATTATGAACTATCCGAAAAATACGGTTTTGAACAAAGTGTTGTGGATGAGTTAAACAATGCCTATTTATCAGGAAAGATTTTAGATTATCTAAATATAGATATGACCGAACATACTGAGTATGTTGATTATACATTGATAGCAGGTAATGAAATAAATTATCAGATCGCTATTGAAACTAAAAGTTATTATCAATTTGATATGCCTGCAGGTATCGGAGGTTATACAGCAAAATCAAACTTCTTTACTAATAGTTCAAATGGATCTTTAATTCATACACCTGAAAAGCTATGGGCGGACAAGTCAGTAGCGGATATTAACGGTAACTGGTTACTCTATTTTGATGGTTTATTTAATGATTATTTGAATAACTTTGAAGAAACTACAGCTCCATTCGCAACTATAACTGCATTAAGTCCATCTTCGGCTTCAGCGATTGCTGGTGAAAAAGAATATAGTACGAGCTTGAATAATGGCACTCTATCACTAACTAATGGCAACGAGAGTTATAAGTTTAGGCCAATACAAGCCTCTTCTAATGCATACTTGGCTGTCGTCGAAAAATGGCTCGATGGCAAATTAGAATATGCCCACGCTAGACAAATAATAAAAGTTAATGGCAATCAAGAGGAGTTTGCTAATAATATTTCAACAGAACTACCGCATGTACAATTAGTTTATTTTAGTGGCAGTTTATCAAGCTCATGGCAAGGCAATAAGTTTAAATTAGATTCCGTTTATGGCCATCAGTTCTCTGAAAATGGTGACTTAAGACGGGGGCTTAGTGGTGACGCTGCAAATAATGAGTTCCATGAATACGGTGTTGATCATTTTGACATGGGAGACACTCGTTGGAAGTGGAATAAGGATAATAATATTATCAATTTAACACTTGAGCTTGATAATGCATTTGCCCATAGAACATGGCAAGTAATAACTACAAATGAAAATGGTTATACCATGGTGCTGGAGCAATCAATCCGCGGCCACGATGTTAACAACGATGACATTTTTGAGGATAATGAAATAGGTCAATATATTCGTCCTCGAATTCAAATTGTTAAGCAGGATGATTTAAGTCAATGGCAAAAAGCTTGGCAAAATACCAAAGATTTAGGTTTGGTAACAGACAATAAAAATATAAATGCTCAGCTAAACTCACATACTAAAAATAGTATTAATTAGTTAATGAATTAATAAGAAAAAGCGACTTTTACTTCGGTAAATAGTCGCTTTTTTATTGCCTCTAATATTGGATTATTATGCTGGCATTTTCACTTTTTTTAACATCGAAAATAATTCGTCTTTTCTGTGTAGTCGGGCAATTTTTTTCGTCTCCAAATATTCATCAGACGTTGTTTCAACACCTTCTTCAATGCGACGAACTTCATGGTCCAACTCATGATACTCTTTAAATAAACGCGCAAAATGACCGTCAGACATTTTTAATTGACGGATCTCTTGCTCAAACTCTGGGAATTCGTGGTGCAAATCGTGTTTTTCTATCATGGTTTGTTGCTCCTATTTAGCACAATTAATACAAGTATCGATATAAGGTAAAACTTTTAAACGTTCAGGGTTAATAGCTTCAGTACATTGACAGCAAATGCCGTATTCATCATTTTCAAAACGAGTAATAGCTTGTTTCACAAGGCTAAGCTCTAGTTTTGCTTCATGATGTATTTCATTTAGTACTTCGTTATTTTCGTTTTCAGTGGTTTGCTCAGAAAAGTCAGGCGAACGCCCTTTTTTAAAATCTGCTTCAATCGCATCTACACGGCGTTGTAATTCTACTTTCTTCTCTAATAAGTTGTTTAAGATTGCTTTGTTCATAACGCATACCTCCTTGGCTTAATTTCATTCTATGCCTCTGCTGTTCTATCGTTTTGATCTAGCTCAATAACTGCATCAAGTATTCACTATTTTTAGCGCTTGCATTTGTCAGTGGGAAATACGATAAATCACGGTTATTTGCGGCAAAATGACTAGGTTTATAAGCAATGAATCGCTACACTAAAACAAAACGCGTTGAGAAAGAAAATGATTCGCAATAAGGTACTGTGGGAAAATAATAGCCAGCAATATGGGCTAGTCAGTAAAGGACTACATTGGTTGTCGGCATTGGTTGTTTTTGCGTTATTTGCTTTAGGCTATTGGATGGTAGAACTAGATTATTACAGTGAATGGTATCAACGAGCGCCACATTGGCATGAAAGTGTAGGTTTGCTGCTATTAATAGTGACGCTCTTTAGGTTGGCATGGCGCACCATAACTACTAAACCAGAGGCTATTAGTAGCCATAGCGCACTAGAGAAAAAGTCTTCTGCCATTATGACGTTTGCCTTATATTTTATTCTGCTTACGGTGTTGGTTTCTGGCTATTTGATCACAAGTGCGGATGGAAAGGCTATAGCGGTTTTTGACTGGTTTAATGTTTCGGCATTTATCCTTATTGCAGAAAATCAAGAAGACCTTGCAGGCGCGGTACACTACTATATTGCATACGCGCTAATATTTATGGCGCTATTACATGCATTAGCGGCTTTAAAACACCATTTTATTGATAAAGATAATACGCTTAAACGAATGCTTAAGTGAAATTTAAACACCAAATACAAATATAAAAAATAATTAAAGGAATGAAAATGAAAAAATTATTACTTGCTAGTGCTCTGCTAACTTCAAGCGCGTTAATGCCTGCTTTTGCAGCTGACTATGTTATTGACACCAAAGGTGCTCACGCCTCAATTAACTTTAAAGCAAGTCACATGGGCTTTAGTGTTTTAGCTGGCCGTTTTAATAAATTCTCAGGTAACTTCTCTTACGATAAAGACAACATTACTGCAGCTAAAATATCAGTAACTATTGATACCTCAAGTTTTGACTCAAACCATGCAAAACGTGATAAACATGTACGTTCAGATGATTTTCTTGATGTTAGTAAATACGCTCAAGCAACATTTGTTAGTACCAAGGTTGAAGATAAAGGTAATGGCAAGCTAGCAATTAACGGTAACTTTACAATGCACGGCGTCACTAAGCCATTAGTTATCGACGCAGTTAAAGTAGGCGAAGGTAGTGATCCATGGGGTGGCTACAGAGCTGGTTTTAATGGCACTGCAACAATCGCTATGGGTGATTTCGGCTTTAAGAAAGACTTCGGCAAAGTAGATTTAGAGCTTCATATTGAAGGTATTCGCAAATAAGGCGATAGCCAACATTTATATAAAGGGCCTTTGGCCCTTTTTTTATGGGCGTTTATAAAAAAATAAATAAAAAATTTATAAACCTTTTACTAAAAACTCGGTATTAATAACTATAAGAAAAAGTAACTTAGCGAAAAGTTTGAAATTAGCAAAACATTAAACGCGGGAACCTATATCAGAAATGGTTAATGAAAAGGACGTAATGTTGCAAGTACAAGCAGGCCAATTAGATAAGTTAGCACTGCTGTATGAAAGCAATAAAGTGAAGTTGTTTAATTACTTTCGTAAGAAAGGCAATAACCGGGCACAAAGTGAAGACTTAGTGCAGGAAACCTTTATGAAAATATTAGCTTATCGTAGTAGCTTTAATGGTTCGAGTACCTTTAGCAGCTGGATGTACGGCATTGCTAGAAATACTGCCGCGGATTTGTATCGAAAGAATAAAGGTAATGTTATTCACGAAGATATTGAAGACCATGAGGTTGTTGCGGAACATTGTGCAACGGAACAAGCAGTATCAAGTCAGCAGCAAGATATTTTTGATGAATCATTAGCAAGTATTTCAGCTGAACATAGAGAAATTATTATTTTAAGCCGCTTTCAACAATTAAATTATCATGAAATATCGTCGTTACTCGATTGCAATTTAAACACCTTAAAATCAAAAATGCGCAATGCAATTAGTAAGTTACATGAACAATATAACAAGTTATCAGGTGAGGTACAGTGATGAATCATCAAACTATCATCGATTGGAAATTATCGAGTATTAGTAACGGTGTCACGGCAGAGCTAATACTTACAGATGAAATGCAACAATATATTGAAGCGAATCCAGAGCTGGTTAAAGAATTAGCATTTATTGATGCTTTCTGGCAGCAAGACAACCAAGAATTGCCGTCTAGTGAACTTGATAAGCGCTTTTATAAAATGTTGTTACAAGCACAGACGGCACAGCAAAATATCGAAACTAACCAAGTAGTTAAGCAGCCTCAGCAAAGTAGTATTTTTACTGGTGTTAAAAATTGGCTGAGCGCTAGCTCTATTAAGCCATTTGCCCAATTTGCAACCGTAGGTTTAGTGTTTGTTTTGGGATTTAATGCCAATAATAGCGTCACTAATGTTGATGATATTGCAGCAAATATGGGTATTGAGAAATTGCAGCAAGAGGTTTCCTCACTCAGTGCTATGTTAGCGTTATCTATGCTTGAAAAGTCTTCTGCAGCCGAACGTTTAACTGGCGTTGCCTACAGTCAGGAAACCGATTTAACCAATCCGATGTTAATGAAAACCTTGATGTCGACATTAGAAAATGACCGTTCAACTGCCGTTAAGTTAGCCATTATCAATACTTTCAGCTCTTTGCCGGATATTAGTGTGCAAGAGTCAGGCTTGATAGCGTTGGCGCTAAAGGAAGATAACACACTCGTTAAAATTGAATTATGTAGCCTGCTACTCAATGTTGGCACGCAGCAAACTAAATCTCGATTACTAACTCAGTTAAACGAAAGCGAATTAACCCCAGATATGGCTGAATTCTTAAAGAAAGTTAACGCTATTTCGCATATTTAAATAAATTTATTGGAGTCATTATCATGAATAAACTTACCTTATTGTTAGCTAGCATGTTGTTACCAGCGTTAATGCAAAATGCACATGCTTTAGAGAGAACCTACAGCTTACCGCTATCTAAACCTGGGGAGCCTGCGACCTTAGTTGCTGAAATACATACAGGCGCAATATTTGTTGAAGGATACGACGGCGCTGAAGTGAAAGTATCAGCCAAAATAGAAGAATTTCATGATAGCGATGATCATAAGGCTCATCGTCAAAATGATAATTATCGACGGGTCAATAAAACTAAGGAACGTTCTTCTGAAGGATTAAAGTCAGTTAAAAATAATATGATGCAGTTATCGATTGAAGAAGAAGATAATGAAATTGATATTTCTAGCGAATACAGCACCCAAAAAGTGGTTTTACATATTCAAGTACCTAAAAGTACAAGTTTAGATATTGAACTTTACCAAGGTGGCGATGTTGAAATTAAAGACATTGCTGGCGCAATTGAAGTCTCAGCATTTAAAGGAGGGATTAATGCCACAGGAGTTTCTGGGCCTATGGTTGCTGAAACTCACAGTACAGATATTGTGGTTTCATTTGATAACTTGGCGCAAGAAAACCCTACCTCGTTAACCACACACAGCGGTAATATCGACATTAGTGTCAGTAAAAATACGTCAGCAAAAATAAACGTGCAAAATTATAAAGGCGAAATTTTATCTGGATTGGCTACCGAGTTTGTTGTTTCAGAAGATGCTAAGCGAGTAAATAAAGGCGGCAAACAAAAAATTGTTATTGGCGGCATGATGAGCGCAGAAGTCAATGGTGGTGGCCAAGATATTACTTTAGCTACTTATAACGGGAATGTTTATGTGCGAAGTAAATAATTACTTTGGCAAAAATTGATAAAGAGAATGGCAATATCATGTTGATATTGCCATTTTTTTCTATGCGGAACTTGTAAATTATTTACTAAACACAAACTCTTTGGGTGGCGTAACAGCCATTAAATGCTGAACAAAGTAGTCCCAACGTTTACGCATCATGTAAGCTTCACGTGCGAAGCCATGACCACGGTTAGGTAGCATTAGCATGTCAAAGTCTTTATTAGCCTCAATTAACGCTTCTACCACGACTAAGGTATTGTATGGCGGTACGTTAGTGTCAGTTGTACCGTGTGCAATTAATAACTTACCTTTTAAGCCGTCAACAATTAACTGGTTCGCTTGGCTATCATAGTTTGTACTACCATCTTCATTTTTCACTAATACGCCGTGATATTTTTCACCCCACTCATCAGCATAGTTTCTGTTGTCGTGGTTACCGGCTTGAGAAACAGCTACAGAGTAAAAGTCAGGATACGTTAACAAAGCACGCGTTGAGGCAAAACCGCCACCTGAATGTCCCCAAATACCGACTTTTGAACTATCTATCCAACTGTGTTGTATAGCCAACTGTTTAATTGCCGCAACTTGATCAGGAATGCCGCTGTCACCCATGTTTTGATAGTAAAACTCATGGAAGCTTTTTGAACGACCCGGTGTGCCTAGCGCATCAATTTCAATAACAATAAAACCCAATTCTGCAATGGCTTGGTTGTCACCACGAGCGGTTCTAAAATGACGGCCACGAATACTACCCACCTGTGGACCAGGGTATAAGTAGTTAACTACAGGGTATGACTTGCTGGCGTCAAAATTGCTAGGCTTATACATTAAGCCATGAATGTCATGTTCACCGTTACGATCTTTCACGATAAATGGCGTAGGAGCCTGCCAGCCTGTTGCCGTAAGTTTGCTAATGTCCATTTGTTCTACAACAAAACCAGACTTTCTACTGGTACTGCGGATAAAGCTAGATTCAGCTTGGTTTGGTGTTGATACGCGGTCTAAAAAGTATTCAGCATCGTTACTCAATAATACTCTGTGATGTTTTTTCTCAGGTGTTAATAATGTTAAATTCGAACCATCTTTATTAATGCTATAAAGGTAGTGGAAATATGGATCACCACCCTCTTTGCCGGCGCCAGTGAATATAAGCTTGCCAGTATCTTGGTTAACATCGAGTAATTCTAAAACTGTCCAATCACCCTGAGTAATTTGGTTTTTAATTTTTCCTATCGCCGCATCAACTAGGTATAAATGCCCCCAATCAGAACGCTGTGAAAACCAAATGATTTCGTTACTTTTATCAAGATACTTCCAGCTAATACCACTAACACCTGATTCAAAAAAGCTTTCTTCAACTTCGCTTAAAATAGTGCGTACTTTACCAGTAGTGGCATCCGCCATTTTTAATGTCGCGGTTTTGTGATCACGTGTTGATGAAACAAAGGCAAAATGGCTGCTATCAGCTGACCAATCAACATCAAGTAAGCTACCATCGCGGCCAGCAACGTGATCGGTAATAGTTGAACGGTGATCATCAGCAGGCATAGCTAATGGAGTAACTTTCGCTTGCTCAACATCAATAACGACACGGTGAATTTTGAAGATGTTTTCATCGCCTGGTAATGGGTATTTCCAAACATCAATTTTAGGGTGGCCTACTGCGGTAGACACTATACCCATTTCGCCAACGTTACGGCCATCATGTTTAAACGTAGTTAACTTTTTAGAGTCTGGAGACCATTTTACCACTGGTTTTTTACCACGCACCCAGCCAGCATTATTCGTCGCATAACCAAAGTTTTCAATACCGTCAGTGGTTAACTGTTTTTCGCTATTATCATTAAGGTTACGCAGCCATAAATTATGTTCTCGAATAAAAACAGCTTGCTCGCCATTAGGGGCAACTAACTCGTTTTTCTTCGCGGCGTTTTTCGTTAATTTACACAAGTAACTTTCAATATTACATTGATAAGCCTTACCTTTAACTTTCAATGAAATTTTATTTTTACTAACAATTTCAAAGCTTTTGAATGGCAGGTTTTTCTGATTAACTTCTTTTTCGGTAATGCGAGCTAGCGCTGTGGCAAGTTTTTGATGATCGAACGCCAATTTCTTTTGTTTGGTTTTTGCATTTAAAATGAAGAACTGTTCACCTTGTTCTGTGTGGCTACGATATAGCAACTGATCGCTGTTGCTCCAGCTTGGATAGTCAACTGTGCCAGTCACTAGCTTATCGGTGAACTTCGCTAATTTCTGCTCAGCTTTTTTATATTTTTCAACATTAAGTGTTTGTGCATTAGCACTAAAAGTTATGTTGGCCAAACAAGCCAATACAACAGTTAATGATAAATATTTTACTTTAGAAGCCATGAATAACCTTTCTTTAGTCATGATGAAAATTCGATTTTCAGCATTCTAACACTTCTTCATATTTGTCGTGGTATTTATCGACCAGTTGATAAATCATCATGATGATTAACGGCAAGGTATTCGTTAATTGGCTGATTTATAACTTTTATAGACTAAAGTCTAGCCAGTTTTTAGCTCAATGTAGACTTAGGTCTAATTTTAAAAATTGCGCTTACTCTCTAGTGTTAACTGCATAATAAATAGTTTTGAATGTTTTTCGAACAACTTAGCTTGATAGAGAGAGTGATGAGTAATCTAACAAACCCTGTACCTAGTCAAAATGGACAACAAGCACAATTATCTTGGTTGCAATCATGTAATGGTGAGTGGTTTTACTTTCTTGATGAAAATGCCGGTGAAGCGTTAAACAAAGTAGAGCAAGACTATATCTGGTTAGTATGCCAAGCAAAACCCGCCCATAAAGTCAGTGGTTATCGTATTGAAAACCATGCAATCGAAACATTGATTGCGCAATTAGCAGCAGTTAAGCAAGTGGCAGTATTTGGTGTACCTCATGAGCATAAAGGCAATAGCATTCATGTTTATATTGAACTCAATGGTGCAGCGATAGATTTGTCAATTTTATCTCAAGCGGTAGGCGCAAAAGTTATCGGCTGCTTTGGTGACTTTGCTGAGCCAGAAGTAATTAAATTTGTTGATGAATTACCGAATATAAACAATAAAAAAATTTGTCGACAGATACTAAAGTCTCAAACAATGAACATTCATTGTGCAGCATAGAAAATGTAAAAAGAACGATTTTCAGCAATAACAATAATAAGCGAAAACGTAAACAGAATAATTAAAACGATAAAAACACCGCCAGAGTACAGAAGTTGTTGCTCTTAGGTAAAAAACACATGGGGAAAGTAAAATGTTGAATAAGAAAAAGCTTTTATTAGCATCAGGTCTTCTAGCTATGGCTGGCAGCGCACATGCAGGTTATGAAATTAAATTATCAGATGACGATACCCTCACCTTTGGTGGCTATATAAAACTTGATACTCGTTATGTCGACGGTAATATTAATAGTATTACCAAAGATTATTGGGTAGGTGCTGGTAACGTTGGTGATATTTCGCAATTTAGCTTTCGAGCGACAGAGTCACGTTTTAACACTAAATATGTTCACGGTGATATCACAGGTTTTATTGAAATGGACTTTCATGGTGGTGGTGGTAACGAAATCGTTTCTAACTCTTCAAATCCAAGACTGCGTCACGCTTTTATCAAATATAAAAACATTCTTGTTGGTCAAACCTGGTCGACTTTTGTCAATACTAGTGCTTTAGCTGAAGCTGCTGATTTTGCTGGTCCGCTTAATGCTGCTGCATTTATTCGACAAGGTCAAATTCGTTATACCCAAGGTAACTTTCAAGTTGCAATAGAAAATCCAGAATCAGATAAAGGTGATCCAAGCCAAGATTCTGTGCCTGATGTTATCGCTAAATATACCTTTAAAGGTGACTGGGGTAATGTTTCCGTAGCGGGTTTAGCGCGTCAACTAAATACAGTTGGCGGTAATTCTGAATCAGCATTTGGTTATGGTGTTGCTGGTAAAATCAAAACTTTTGGTAAAGATGACTTTCGTTTTCAATACCACGGTGGTGAAACAGGTCGCTACGTCGGTGTTGTTGCCGCACGTGACTTAGTCGGTGAAGAAGTCGAGGAAACCACGTCATATATGGTGGCATATCGTCACTTCTGGACTGATGATATTCGCAGTACGGCATTTTACGGTAAAACAACCACTGAAGTTGCCGATGCAGATAGAAGACATTGGGGGGTGAATATCTTTAAGAATTATACTAAAGAACTGTCATTTGGCCTTGAAGTAGGTAATTTCGAATCAGTAGATCAAAATGCTGATTCAGATTATGTGCAATTCTCTGCTAAGTATGTGCTTTAGTCAGCAGTCATGTGCTCATAACGTTAATTCGTTTTGAGTGCTAACGTTTTGCGTTAGTTAACCTCCCAACCGAGGTTGTTTGGGGAAGCACTTGCTTCCCCTTTTTTATATTCAGACCGTTCATAGCCATCCATGGCTCCACGGCATTAGTGCATCTCGGTAATTGCTCCTGCATTACTCTAATAGCCAACATCCTTGTCGGAACATGCACGTCGATGAATGGTCAGATTTATTGTTCCTGACAAAATCTAAGTACTTACATCCATGTAAGCAATGTAGTGATCACATGGTCGTTCATCACCATCCATGGTTCCACGACATTAATGAATCCCTTCATGTCAGTGTGATGGAATGACGATATTCAGGCCTCTCTCAGATCTTCTAGCTTTGTAAATCTAGTCATTAATTTGCGATAAGCGCAGCAGCGAAACCGATAAAAATACCACCGGTTGTTTTACCTACCCAACGTTGACCAATAGCAGATAAAAAGTATTGGCGAAATCGAAAGGCAACAACAACGTAAACAGAAGTAAAAACAAAAGCATTACATAAGCTTGTACCTGCAAGTAGTAAAAATTGCGGCAATATTGGCTGTGCTGGCTGTATGAACTGAGGGAAAAGCGCCGAGAAGAATACTAATGCTTTTGGGTTGCTCAGCCCTAATAAAAAGCTTTGCTTAAATAGCGCTCTTTTAGCTGGCGATAGCGTATTTTTATCCGCGAATGACCACTTGCCTTTGCTGCGCCAAATCGCAATACCGATATAGACTAAATAACCTGCGCCAGCATATTTTATGACTGTGAAGGCGAGATCTGAAGCCATTAAAATAAGGCCTAATCCTGAAGCAGAAATCAGCGCTAAAATCATTACCGCACTAACGTGGCCCAAAACCCCCGCTAAGGCTTTTTTACGACCAAAGTTTATGCCATTACTTGCTGCCAATATGACTGATGGACCGATACTGATTGAAGCAAGAAGTGAAATACTAAAATAAAGCGAGTAACTACTGAGTTCCATGGAATTCCGAACGAGAATAAACTGAGGTGTTTTAAAGGCGGCTATGGTAGCGAGCGAGCCTAAAAGTGCAAGCTTTAGATAGCATGGTTTGTCAATTTTTTGATAAGTATCATTAATCACCATTAAAAAAGCCGCTAACTAGCGGCTTTTAATTAATCTAGACAAATTTTATCTTAATCGATTATTTTTTTAACTTGGCAAAAGCGTCTGCAAAGGCATTACCCATCGCGGCATTATTTTCTACTTTAGGTTTTTGTGTTCTTACTTGGTTTTTATGTTGGTGCTTATTTTTGTTGTCGTTATGCGACGCTTTAGTTGGTTTTGCTGTCGGCTGGTTTTTAGCTTGCGGCGCAGCTTCATCTAAACGCATGGTTAAGCTGATACGTTTACGCTGTGGGTCAACTTCAGTCACTTTTACTTTAACGACTTCACCGGCTTTAACGACTTCATGTGGATCACTAACAAATTTATTGGTCAGTGATGAAATATGCACTAAGCCGTCTTGATGAACACCGACATCAACAAAAGCACCGAAATTAGCAACATTAGAAATAACGCCCTCTAAAATCATACCTACTTTTAAGTCAGCGATTGTATTTACACCTTCTTGAAAGGTTGCAGTTTTAAATTCAGGACGAGGATCACGACCAGGCTTTTCTAATTCACTAACAATATCTTCAATGGTGATGACACCAAACTTATCGCTAGTTAATGCTGCAATATTAATTTTTTCAAGCGCAGTTTTGTTGCCAATGAGCTCAGTAATGCTGCTTTCGCTCTGCTTTAAAATTTGCTCAACTACCGGATAAGTTTCTGGATGAACACCAGAACAATCGATAGGATTATTACCGTTAGTAATACGCAGAAAGCCTGCTGCTTGTTCAAACGCTTTTGGTCCTAAGCGTGCCACTTTCTTTAATTCGTTACGGTTGTTAAAGCGACCATTTTCATTGCGAAAGTTAACCACGTTGTTAGCCATGGTTTTATTTAAACCTGATACTCTTGATAATAAAGGTGCAGAAGCACTATTTAAATCAACGCCAACTTTGTTTACACAATCTTCAATAACATCATCTAAAGTTTGGCTCAATTGGCTTTGGCTAACATCATGCTGATATTGCCCAACACCAATGGCTTTAGGGTCAATTTTTACCAGCTCTGCTAATGGATCTTGCAAGCGTCGAGCAATAGACACCGCACCACGAATGGAAACATCAAGATCAGGAAATTCATTTGCTGCTAACTCTGACGCTGAATATACTGAAGCGCCAGCTTCACTTACCATTACCTTGGTTAGCTTGCTGTTTTCAATGCTAGTGATAACTTCGGCAACCAATTTATCGCTCTCACGAGAGCCCGTACCATTCCCTATCGCAATAAGCTCTACTTTATGTTGTTGGCATAAATTCACCAAAGTACGAACTGATTTATCCCAATGGTTTTGTGGTGCGTGTGGAAATATAGTCGCGGTTTGTAATAATTTTCCTGTCGCATCAACAATGGCGAGCTTACAACCGGTTCGCATGCCAGGATCTAAACCTAATGTGACTTTTGGTCCTGCAGGTGCAGCCATGAGTAAATCATTCAAATTACGAGAAAATACTTTTATTGCTTCCACTTCCGCTTGTTCGCGTAAAGTACCCAGTAATTCTGTTTCTAAACTTTGGCTGAGTTTTAACTTCCAAGTAGAGCTTACTACTTTAGTTAAAAAGGCCGCTGCGGCCTGTCCGGTTAAGCGTAAATTGAAGTGTTCTGTTATTAACTGCTGAGCACTTGAAAAAGCACCTTCTTGCCCAGGGTCAACATCAATACGTAATGTTAGTAAGCTATCATTACGACCACGTAACATTGCTAACATACGATGTGAAGGAACATTTCTTAATAATTCTGAATGTTCGAAATAGTCTCTATATTTTGCTGCTTCACCCGCTTTACCTTTAACCAACTTACTACACAAGTGTGCTTGCTTAAGTAAATGACGACGTAACTTTTGTATTAAATTGGCGTCTTCGGCAAGACGTTCAACTAGAATGAAATGTGCGCCTTCAAGTACTGATTTTTCGTCATTGAAGCCATGCTCTTTATTGATAAACGCTTTCGCTTCATTTTCTGGGTTTAACTGCCAATTATTATAAATTTTATTCGCTAATGGCTCTAAGCCCGCAGTAATCGCTATTTGACCTTTAGTTTTTCGTTTTGGTTTAAACGGTAAATATAAATCTTCAAGGCGAGTTTTATTGTCAGCATTGTTTAGCTCGCTAGCTAAAGCAGGTGTTAATTTACCTTGCTGCTCAATATTGGCTATTATTACTTTTCTACGTGCTGCTAGATCTCTTAAATAAACCAAACGTTGAGCTAAGTGGCGCAAATGATTATCGTCAAGCCCTTGAGTTACTTCCTTTCTATAACGAGCAATAAAAGGTACGGTCGCCCCTTCATCTAACAAATTTATCGCAGTATTTATTTGGCTAGTTTTTACGTCAAGTTCTTTGGCAATTTGCTCAGCGATTGGCATCATTAATATGGGATCCTAGTGGAATAAAAAGTAGAGGTATTTGCAGTATTTATATAGCGCACATTATATACCCAAACACTATTAATATGCGATATCCAAGCACTTGTTCTTTTGGTGGGGAGTTTGATGATAAATTTTTCATAGTGTGGCATTTAAATTAACGCTACAATGTTGAGGATCATCACCTAAATTAATAAAAATAATCGGAAAAATTATGGCTCTCTCTGTTGTTGTCCTAGCTGCGGGTAAAGGTACTCGTATGCGTTCTTCATTACCTAAAGTACTTCACCCTGTAGCTGAAAAGCCTATGGTAGCGCATGTTATTGATGCGGCACGCCAAGTAGAAGCGACAAACACTTATGTTGTTTATGGTTTTGGTGGTGATGTTTTAAAAAGTAAAATTACCGGCGATGACTTAACTTTCGTTGAGCAAAAAGAACAACTTGGTACTGGTCATGCGGTTGATATGGCATCACCATTTTTAACTAATGATGAAGATGTATTGGTACTTTACGGCGATGTGCCATTAACAAAAGTGAGCACATTACAGCGTTTAATTGCTGCAAAACCTGAAGATGGTATGGCATTACTAACCGTGCATTTAGCTAACCCGACAGGTTATGGTCGTATCATTAGAGATGAATCCGGTAAAGTTACTGGCATCATTGAACAAAAAGACGCTAATGCAGAACAATTATTAGTTAATGAAGCCAATACTGGCATATTGCTAGCGAACGGCGGTGATTTAAAACGCTGGTTGTCAAACTTATCAAGCGACAATGCCCAAGGTGAATATTACCTAACGGACATTATTGCTGCCTGTCATCAAGAAGGAAAGTTAATTACCACGGCTCATCCGGATAGTGAAATTGAAGTTGAAGGTGCAAATAACCGCGTACAACTTGCTGGTTTAGAACGCGCATACCAATTAAGAAAAGCTGAAGAGTTGATGATTGCTGGTGCAAGCTTACGTGATCCAAATCGTATTGATATTCGCGGTAACGTTACTGTTGGCCAAGAAGTGGTCATTGACGTTAACTGTATCTTTGAAGGTGATGTTGAAATTGCTGACAATGCTATTATCGGTGCAAACTGTATTTTGAAAAATTGTCGTATTGGCGAAAACGCTGAAATTAAACCAAATAGCATTGTTGAAGACGCTATTATCGGCGAGTTAGCGTCTGTAGGGCCATTTGCTCGTATTCGTCCAGGCTCAGTACTAAAACGTGATGCTCATGTCGGTAATTTCGTTGAAATGAAAAAGTCTACTTTAGGCGAAGGTGCAAAAGCAGGTCATTTGACTTACTTAGGTGATGCTGAAATTGGCGCTAAGGCAAATATAGGTGCAGGTACTATTACTTGTAATTATGATGGCGTGAATAAATCTAAAACCATTATTGGTGCCGGCGCTTTTATTGGTTCAAATGCTTCATTAGTTGCACCGGTAACGATTGGTGACATGGCAACAACGGCAGCGGGCTCAGTTATCGTAAAAGATGTAGCAGATAGCGAGTTAAGTGTTGCTCGTAGTAAACAACGTAATATTGCTGGTTGGAAGCGTCCAAGCAAAAAATAGTAAAAATAATACCAACAGCGCTGATTTTTTTATTAATGCACTAGTTATTTACTAGTGCATTTTTGTCTCTAGACTTTAATCTTTTTTATATTACTAGTTTCGATGAACATCGTTTTATCTGAGCCGATATATGGCTATTTAGTCACTGATCCTTAGATAAATATTGTTTTTATTTTCAGCTTTTGTTCTAATAGCTAAGTTTTAAATCGAAACTTTTAAGAGCCAAACGAAAGAAATGTCAAAACGAAACACTCAACAACGTCGTCATACCATCATTGCTGAACTAAGCAACTTAGGTGAAGTAAGCGTTGACAGCCTTGCTAAAAAGTTCGATACCTCAGAAGTTACGATTCGTAAGGACTTAGCGGTATTAGAAAATAGTGGTTTATTATTACGTCGATATGGTGGAGCTGTGCCTTTACCGAGCGAAATAATAGAACCAAAAACAGAAAAAGTTTCGAAACGAAAGGTTGTGATTGCCAAAACGGCAGCATCGCTAATTCGAGATCATAATCGTATTATTTTAGACAGTGGCAGCACTACATCGGCTTTAGTGCGAGAACTTAGTGCTAAACAAGGTTTAGTGGTGATGACAAATTCGCTTGCTATTGCCTCAGACCTTCATGCTTTAGAGAATGAGCCAACATTATTGATGACCGGTGGAACTTGGGACCCTCATTCAGAGTCTTTTCAAGGGCAAGTAGCGGAAAATGTGTTGCGATCTTATGACTTTGACCAATTATTTATTGGTGCTGATGGCCTTGATATGTCTCGTGGAACAACTACCTTTAATGAGTTGTTGGGCTTGAGTCGTGTAATGGCAGAAGTGTCTCGTGAAGTTATCGTAATGTTAGACTCAGAAAAGTTAAATCGTAAAATCCCAAATTTAGAATTACCTTGGAATAAAATTCATACGTTAATTACAGATGCAGATATGCCTGAAAACGTACGAAGTGAAATAATTAAACAAGGCGTTAACCTCGTTATCGCTAGTTAAAAAGGACAGTAGTTATGTGTGGAATAGTAGGTGCAGTAGCACAACGTGATGTAGCAGAAATTTTAGTAGAAGGCCTTAAACGATTAGAATATCGTGGTTATGATTCTGCTGGTGTTGCCATTATTGATAACAATGATGAATTATTAACTTCTAAACGCTTAGGCAAAGTACAAGAGCTTGCGCAAGCACTTGAACAACAGCCATTATCTGGCGGTACTGGCATCGCGCATACGCGTTGGGCAACACATGGCGTGCCAAGTGAAATTAATGCTCATCCGCACCTTTCAAATAACACTATTGCTGTAGTGCATAATGGTATTATTGAAAACCATCAGGCATTACGCACGCAGTTGCAAGGTTTAGGATACGAATTCTTATCGCAAACAGACACTGAAGTTATTACACATTTAGTTCATCATGAACTAAAAACCAGTGAAACATTGTTAGCAGCAGTACAAAAAACCGTTAAGCAGCTAGAAGGTGCTTACGGTACTGTCGTTATGGATAAGCGCGATAGAGATAATATTATTGTTGCGCGTTCTGGTAGCCCACTAGTTATTGGTTATGGTTTAGGTGAAAACTTCATTGCCTCAGACATCATGGCATTGCTCCCTGTAACACGTAAATTCTCTTACCTTGAAGAAGGCGATGTTGCGCAAATCAGTCGTTTTGAAGTTAACATTTTTGACACTAACGGTAAGCCAGTAGTACGAGAAGCAAAAGAAGCTAACGTATCACATGATAGTGGCGATAAAGGTGAATACCGCCATTACATGCTTAAAGAAACCTACGAGCAACCAACGTCTGTACGCAACACGTTAGAAGGTCGCTTATTGGGTACAGAGCTTAATATAGATACCTTTGGTAACGGTGCTGATGATATTTTTAAAAATGTTCAGCATGTACAAATCATTGCCTGTGGTACAAGTTACCATTCAGGTATGGTTGCACGTTATTGGTTAGAAGAACTAGCGGGCGTATCGTGTAATATCGAAATCGCTAGTGAATTTAGATACCGTAAATCATTTGTACCTAAAAATTCGATGATAGTTACCTTATCTCAGTCAGGTGAAACGGCAGATACCTTAGCAGCATTGCGCTTAGCAAAAGAAATCGGCTATACCTCTAGCCTAAGCATCTGTAATGTACCTGGTTCGTCACTGGTACGTGAATCAGACTTATCTTTTATGACCAAAGCGGGCGCTGAAATCGGCGTAGCATCAACAAAAGCATTTACCACTCAGCTTGTTGGCTTGTTAATGATGACCTTAGCTATTGGTAAACATCACGGCATGTCGGTTGAGCAACAAAACAGTATCGCTACCTCGTTAATGACTTTACCGAGTAAACTTGAAGAAGTGTTAGCCTTAGCAAGTTCAATTGAAGACCTTGCAGAAGATTTTGCTGATAAACAACATGCATTATTTTTAGGTCGTGGTGATCAATACCCTATCGCGATGGAAGGTGCGTTAAAGCTGAAAGAAATTTCATACATACATGCAGAAGCTTATGCCGCTGGTGAACTGAAACATGGCCCATTAGCACTTATTGACGCTGATATGCCGGTTATCGTTGTTGCGCCACAAAATGATTTAATTGAAAAGTTAAAATCAAACGTTGAAGAAGTACGTGCTCGTGGCGGCTTAATGTATGTTTTCGCTGACAGTAATACTAATTTCGTTAGCGATGAAACCATGAAAGTTATCGAAGTGCCAGTGTGTGACGATATCATTGCACCAATCGTTTATACCTTGCCATTACAGTTATTGTCATACTATGTGGCAATCATTAAAGGTACTGACGTCGACCAACCACGTAACTTGGCAAAGTCTGTTACGGTTGAGTAAGTGATTGCTAAATAGATATATATGTGGGTTATAAATAAAGTAGGAATCGTCTAAATAAAGATGGAAACATACGAACAAAGTTAGAACCTCCTCTGCGTGAATTAAAGCGACTTACTCTTTGAGTAGTCGCTTTTTTATGCTTCAAAGTAATTATGAAGTTTATGTTCAATAAAATAATAATATCGGTAAAGTTGCTTAAGTTGTAATTTAAATGAATAAAATGTAACTCTAACTTAAAAAATGTCACCTAAAACTACGAAGAGTGATATGCTCAAACACACTTTTTGTAATCCTGTATTTGGTAATAATTATGATCCGCTGCCATCTTGCCCGACTAATGGGCGAACATAAAATGCGTATTGCTGACGTAGCCAGAAAAACAGGGTTAAGCCGGGCCACCATAACCTTGCTTTACAAAGAAACAGCGCAAAAAATTGATTTAGAAGTTCTAGACAAGCTTTGTGTACTTTTTGATTGTGAGCTAAAAGAACTTTTAGAAAGAGTTCCGCACAAAACCAAGCATTAACATCCAAGGATTGGTATCATGGCGTCTGAAGCAGCTACAAGAGAAAATTATATTGACCCAGCACTTAAAGCAGCCTATTGGCAGCCAAGTAATATAATTCGTGAATATTACTTTACCGATTATTTAATTAAAAATGGTGTTACCAATAATCTAGCACTTATCGAGATCAAAAAGCCCTCATCCACACTATTAAATAAAACTGCATATAGAGGCTCATTTTATTGCGCATCAACCGAGCTAACTGGCTCTGTAACTCAAATTTTAGATCAGTGTTATCAATTACAACAAAATATCGCATCGATAAAAAATAATAATAGAATTTATGATATAGAGTCTTATGCCGTTCATTGCATTTTGATTATTGGCACCATGCCATACGGCGAAGATGAACGAAAATCATTTGAAGTATATCGTCGAAATTCGAAAAACGTACAGATAATCACTTTTGATGAACTGTTACTCAAACTTAAACAATTACATGGATTTTTGAATGATAGTGATGCTAACTAAGAAAAGGATAAGTTATGAATAAAGATTTAACAGAATCACTTCACGATCGCCAAAACATTCTCAACAATCGTTATGCTTTACAGCAGGCGGAGCAACACCTCGCTTTAGGAGGCGTTCTGTTTCAAGAGGAAATAGTGTTCACTAAGCAACAGGTTATGGGGCTATTTGATATTAGTGATCGTACAATTGAGCGTTATTTGTCTAGTTATGCTGATGAACTTAAAAATAATGGTTATCATCTTTTAAAAGGTACCAAACTTAAAGAATTCAAGGCATTAAACTATGGTACCGACATCTATGACGGTACCAAAACGAGTATTCTAGGTGTATTTACATTTCGGGCGGTACTAAACCTTGGAATGCTGTTAACTGAAAGTGAATCTGCACGCCTTCTTCGTTCCCGAGTACTTGATATCGTTCTAGATGTCATGGCTGAACGTGCAGGTGGACATACCAAACATATCAATCAGCGAGATGAAACCTACTTACTAGCTGCATTTCAAGAAGAAAATTATCGTCGTCAGTTTACAAATGCGTTAGATAATTTTGTTGAAGGTAACCATTGGAAATACGGCCGTTTTACTAATTTAATCTATAAAAGTATTTTCCATGAAAATGCGACTGAATATAAGAAGGTTTTGAATTTAGCAGCAAAAGATAATATCCGAGAAACAATGTATTCAGAGGTACTTAATCTTATTGCGAGTTTTGAATCAGGTATTGCTTACGAACTTGAGAAAGCTAGCGAAGCTAAAGGACAGAAACTTACTCAAAAAGAAGCGGAGGGACTCCTTGTTGGTTTTGAGAAGCATCCTCTATTCAGACCTCTGATTTTGGATGCTCGAACTAAAATGGCTAGCCGTGATTTATGTTTTCGAGATGCTCTGCATGAGAAACTTGAAGCTTATATTCAGTCTGTTCCAGAAGGGGATTTTGAGCGTTTTCTGGGAGAAAAGAGTAAATCGTTAGAAGAGCAACTAAGTGATCCTGATACGCTAGCGGTATTTAAACGCTTGAAGGATCGTTGATATGACGGACACTATGCGATTTCTATATTTTGATATAGGCCATGCTGTACATACCCACGATTGGATAATTGAGAACTCAGGGGGGTTGTCTGGCACAAAAGACATAGGGCAATTAGAAAGTCCACTTGAGCATATCCAAAATGATGACTACTACCCAGAAATGGAAGATAAACTAACCCATTTGGTTTTTTCTATTAACAAGCATCATGCCTTTACTGATGGTAATAAACGTTCATCGCTAGCATTAGGTGCGTATTTTCTTGAGCTAAATGGTTTTGACTATATCGTGAAGCGTTTTGTAAGAGATATGGAGAACATTGCCGTTTGGGTAGCCGACAATGTGATTGATAAAGATTTGCTATATAAAATCATTACCTCCATTTTATATGAAGATGACTACTCTGAAAGTATTAAATTAGCTATTTTTGAAGCTGTAGAAACTGCTGAATTACTAAAGCAGGATCAATAAAGCTATACTTGTTTTGAATCACAGCCGCTTGAAAGTTCAGGATAATGGTCAGTAGATATGAACATAAACGGCTTTGAGCACTCGATATAAGCACGCTTTAGCGGGTGCTCTGTATTTGATATTTTCTTCAATAATCAATAGCGCCAATTATTTCTTTTCTGATCAATCAAGTTCATTATCGAATGTCATCTTTAGCTTCTAATGGTGACGTTATTGTGTATGCGATAGTTGCTTCTTTATTAACTTAGATGGAAAAAGATGAAAAATAAGACCGATATTTGTATTGATGTTAAAGTTTTGAAAAAACTAAGAAATATTGAAAAACATACGCAGTACACATTGGGCTTAATTGGTTGGAATATAAGTAGAAGTACACTTGCTAAAATTGAATCAAAAGTAAGAAGGGTTACAGACATAGAAGTACAGTTTTTAGCGAGAACATTAAGAGTTAAAGTTGAGCTCATTTTTTAAAAGTACGGTACTTTATTGTTAACTTACAAATTTGTTTATAAATTAATAGACGGCCCATTCATTGGATGGGGCGTCTTTTTTATTCATACGACTTAGTGAATACAGATTAAACTATTGCTTATGAAGAGATGCTTTGTATTTATTTTGTACAGTTGGACAGTTTAGCCATACTTTTTAGCTTATTGCTAATGTAGCATTACCCCATAATAAGTAGTCTTTAGACGAATATTAGAGGTGTAATATGAGTAAATTTATCACAAGCATTTTTATTGTAATCGCATTGACGATAAGTCAATTTTCACATGCGGGGTTGATCACTTTTGATACCAAAAGCTTAACTGGATCATCGATAACAAGTGATTTGCAAGTATCATGGTTTTCAAACACTAACCAAGTAAATTCGCGCAACATTGAGGAATTTACTCTGATTGATATCGGTCGAAATCGTATTGGACACCTAAACATTAACTTTGATGTTGCAGAGCAAGGTTTCTGGAGTTTTGATTTCGGCTTAGACGCGGGCTTTGGCGCCGAACTATTTGTTGATGGTAATCTTATTGTCGATAGAACAGATGATCTTTGGTGGGCTAGAAATTGGAAAAATTCAGATGTGTTTAGTTTAGATACTTTCGACTTTACACAAGGCCAACATAATATCGACTTATTCTTTGCTGAAAAGTGTTGCGATGGTTTAAGTACAGTTCAATTTACTAACCATTTAACGCAAGAAACCTCTATATTGTCTTCAAATGCATTAAAGGCAGCGGCATCGGTTCCTGAGCCTGCAACAGCTGTGTTATTTGCATTAGGTGCTTTAGGTTTAATCTTGCGTCGTAAGGCGTAAACCAAGTTGCGCTTATAAGCACGCTTTAAAGTGATTACATAGCAAGGCAGTAAACTAGGTTTGCTGCCTTTTTTAGTTATTATTTATCAGGTTTTCTAAGTCGTTCACTGTCGGAAAGTATGCAGTAGGTTGCCATAAAATAAAATTATCCTAAACGCATAAAAGTGTGGCTCAGCTCAACCAAAAACGAGTTTATTGTTTACACGATCTAAGCGTTTAGGTATTTTGAGTTGCATGGCCTGCTTGCCCTCAAGTTTCAATAGCATTTCATCCACGGAAACTTTGCATTCCGCATTAATATTATTATAACAATCCAATACTCGTTGCAGCTTCCATTGATGAAAAGGCATAATCGCCCTTTGCTCTGTCACATCGCCTATTGAAAAAGTATGTTGCCCTATAGACCTTGGTAATTCGGTTACTGTTGGGTTTTGTTGCTGCCATAGTGATAATTGTTCAACGGTACTTTCTAATACTGGCCAAAACTCTGTAAACATGCGATGTAAAAGTGGGTAAAGCGTTTCTGGAATTTTATCATCGCGAAGCCATTCACCATGTTGTGCGTTCGGGGTGTTCATTCGCTCTACCCATTTGACAACATTAGGCGCTACATTTTTCATTATTTTGCCGGATGCGGGATCTCTATAAAGGTGTGCATAAAGTGGTCCCATTAAACTAACATCACCTAAGCTTGGTTTCGCTCCTAGTAAGTATTTATTAGTTGAAAAGTGTAGCTCTAAATAGCGCAAAACATGATTCTCGTACCAGTCTTCGATGGCGGGTATTGTTGCTGGCTTTATTCCCAGAATAGGTACAAAACCTTTGAACTTATTTCCTAGCTTTTTACCGACAAAAGCACGAATTATTGCTGGCATTTTTGGAAAAACAATACTGCCAAATTCCTCGTAAATAAAGGGGAAGTTAGCTTTATTCCAACGGTAATGCATTGCCGGTATTAATAGCCATTCGTCGGCCCAAATTTCCAATAAATGAGAGACTAGTTTTTGTTTAGGTGCCGATGGTATAAGTGGGTTGTCGGGATGACGCTTTTCAATGGTATCGATAATAACTGATGTGTCTTGAATGTATTCGTCTTGCGGTGTTTTAACAACAGGAATAAAGCGCACACCGGTATGAAGAATGATAACTTTTTTATAAACTTTAAGTGAAGAAAACACTTCTTCATATGGCAAGCGTTTATTAATCAGGCAAGCACGCGCTTTGCCTGTGTATAATGAAAAAGGTGCACCATAAAGCTTATATTTTTTAGACATAATTCACTCAATTTTTTATTGTTGTAACAATTAGACCTTTTTACATAGAATTGTTATTCAAAGATAGAGTATACAATGAGGCCGTTAATTTTAAAGTTATAATATACAAAGCTTTAATACAGCACAGAGCGATTAGCGGTAACTGAAAAATGAATGGTTTTGTTGCTTTAGGGCGGCATAAAGTGATTATTGAATAAGGATGTAACGAACGAATATGGATTTAATTAAAGCCATTTTTTACGCAGGATTACCAGTACAAGTATTCACATTTTTAATGGTCTACTATGCCTACAACAAAGGCTATCTTACATCTGATATTACTATTCGAGATGCTTTTAAAGATAAAAAAAATCCCGAAAGAAAATTATCCAAAGCTAACAAAAAAAGCCTGTTGTTTCTCCACTCTAAATGGATGACTTTTGGTGGTGGCTTTTATGGCTTAGTCGCATTATTAACCTTTATTTATATTGAATTAGATCAAACAGTGCAGTTTTTAATTCATGCAACCGGTTGGCAATCATTTCTTAATTTACTCTCCTTTAATGCCATTTTAGGCATGATCATCGAATCTTTTCTCAATATGCTCAAAGCATTGTTATGGTTTAGCTATTGGCCTGATGTATTTGATATGGAAAATGTAGCCATTTGGTTCATTGCTAGCTATTTAGGCTATCGCTTAGGGGCCAATTTAGCCCAGCGTTACGTTGTACACCTAGAGAAAAAAGCCCTAGATGGAGATATTTGTGTTGAAGAAACTGATTAGTGAGTTTCTTCATTTGCTTTATCAAACTGTAATTCGCAAAGTCGTTGATATAATTTAGAGCTTTGTAATAATGATTTATGATCCCCGGTATCAATAATCTTCCCTTGGTCCATTACCACGATTACATCTGCATGAATGACTGTTGCTAGTCGGTGCGCAATAATTAACGTTGTTCTATTGGTCATTAATTCATCTAGTGCTGCCTGTACATGATATTCACTTTGAGCATCTAGGGCACTGGTTGCTTCATCAAGCAATAAAACGTTGGGATCTTTCAAAATAGCACGAGCGATAGCAATACGTTGTTTTTGTCCACCTGACAAACGCACGCCTTGTTCACCTAAGAAACTTCCGTAACCTTCGGGTAATTGCTCAATAAACTCATGAGCATGTGCTCTTTTGGCGGCGCTAATAACTTCTTCATCTGTTGCATAGGGTTTACCATAACGAATATTGTGCCAAACATCAGAACTGAACAATATTGGGTGTTGTGGCACCATGCCCATGGTTTGTCGTAAGTCAGTTAATTTTAGTTGAGTAATATCAGAATGATTAAAGCTAATGTTGCCTTTTTGTGGATCATAAAATCGTTGCAACAATTCAAATAAGGTTGTTTTTCCCGCGCCAGACGGGCCCACTAAGGCAACGATTTTCCCTGCCGGTATGGTTAAATTTATATCCTTAAGTGCAGCACTTTCAGGACGTGACGGGTAACAAAACTCAACGTCTTTAAATGTGATCACTGATTGTGTATTATTTTTCAGCACTTGTGGATTTTCTAATTCGTTGATGTCACTTTCAATTTCGAGCAACTCTAGCAACCTAGTTGCAGAGCCTGCTGCTCGTTGTAATTCACCGTATACTTCCGCAACTGTTGCAACAGACATAGCGACCATGATGGCGTAAAAAACAAATGCGCCTAATTCACCGCCGCTCATTTCACCTTGTAAAACATCCATGCCACCTACCCATAACATGCCGCTGATTGCACCAAAGGTTAGAAAAATAACGATAGCGATTAGAAATGAGCGTTGTTTTACTCGTCGTTTGGCAACAGTAAAAGCCTTTTCTACTTCATCAGCAAAAGCATGTTGTTCTTTTACTTCATGAGTGTAGCTTTGCACGACTTTGATATTTTGAATTATTTCACCAGCATAAGTGCCAACATCAGCAATAGCGTCTTGCGAACTTGCTGCTAATTTTCTGACTTTACGACCATAAATCATCATGGGAACTAAAATAATAGGCACTGAAAAAATAACAAAAAGCGTTAGCTTAAAGTTAGTCACCATTAGCATTATTAATCCGCCGATTAACATTAGTATGCTGCGAAGTGCCATCGAAAAAGATGAGCCAATAATTGACTGTAATAATGCTGTGTCAGTGGTTAAGCGCGACATTAGCTCACCACTGCGGTTTTCTTCAAAATAACTAGGGTGCAAAGTGACAATGCGATTGAACACGGCTTTACGAATGTCTGCGCTGACGCGCTCACCTAGCCAAGACATCAAATAAAAACGGCTAAAGGTGCCAATTGCCAATAAACTAATTAACGCGATTAATACTAAAATAGCAGATTGTAATTGCTCAACTGAACCAGCAATAAAGCCACTATCGATAACAAATTTCACCCCTTGTCCTAAAGACAAATTAACCGCTGCAGTGACTAGTAAAGCGAATAAGGCTAAAAATAACATTAGTTTGTAAGGTTTGATAAAAGCGAAAATAGGTAACAGACTGGTGAATGCTTTTGGCTTTTTTTTCGTAGAACTATCACCGGAAATAGGCTGAATTATGGCTTGGCTGTTATCGTTCATTATGTGATCTCAGGATTTTAGTCTCCCACAAGAAGTGGTTATGAAAAGGGATAATTCAAGTGATTAGTTGTTATTAAAGATGTTGCAAAACGTGTGTGAAAATACGTAACGTGTTTTGAAACAAGTGCGTGTCATAAATATATGACTTGTTGCTCAAGAACAATATTAATACTTAAGTCGTTATTTCCTAATTTAGACAACCTGAAGTTTTAGCCAAGAAATTTCTGATAAGTAAGCTTTTGTAAGCAATATATAATCCTTTTAATTCAATATTATATACTAAAAACTCGTTACAGGGGGGGGCTGTATGCCATGAATTTTATTTATTTATTCAATACTCTATGCTTACTTAGCCTTACAAACATTAGCATCATGGTTTTATACACTGCTTATAATAATTAAACAGTAAGGTTAAATATCATGAATTATAGAAATATTGTCATTAGTACGATGATTATTGGCGCTCTTAGTGCATGCGGTGGTAGCTCTAAAAAAATGACTTCCACGCCGATTCCAGTTCCTGTGCCTACTCCTACGCCAGCACCAAATGATTTAGGTATATCTGCAGTGCCCGAAACACTTAAAGGCACTTATACCGCGGCATTAAAATTTGATCGCTATACCAAAGTAGATACACCCAATGGTGGCGTTATTCATATTGTGGCGCAAGACGGCGTGTTAGATAACCAAATTGTTCGCTCTCGTGCTATTTTGCTGCACTTTTTAACTAATTATCCTGGTTCATTATATGGCGCAGATAAAAGTGCTATTGCCAATAAAATGGCTGAAAATAATGCGGTATTATTGCTATTAAACGGCGTTGATGATGGTACCAATGCAGCAGCTGAATTGGATGGACAACCGCTATATTATGGCGAAATGCAAGTTGAGGGGCATAGCTGGTACGTTAACCAGGACTATAACCACCGTGATGCATCTTACGAAGAAATTCTACATATGGTGCATGATTTTGGCATAGGTGTTGATCAAAACCCTACATTTATTGGCGCACAAGCTGATTTTCAAAATGAAATTAGAGCCGCGCAAGTTAATGCTTCAGCAGCTAATTTATGGGGTATAGGTGCTACAGATTGGATCGCTGAATTAACCGCAGAAAACAGCTTAAGCCAAGAATACCTAGCAGCACTTATTGATGTTTATTATGGCTTATGGGGAGCAGATACTGAAAGTAGCACGCACGGTATGAATGGCTTGTACGTTGCTAAAGTGCGCAATGATATTGCGAGTAAAGACCCACAAGGTGCGACACTTGTTGATAATAAGTTTTTCCATCCGTATGTAACTTATAATGCTCGTATCGATGAAAGCTTTGTTGGTGACTTTAGCTTAGTATTTAATGCTAATGTGAAATACACACATCACTCACAATATTTAAAAGATATTACCTTAACGGGGGCTAACGACAGTAATGTCATTATTAATCAATTAGATAATAATGTGACTGGCAATGCTGGAGTCAATACGGTGACATTTTCAGGAGCTTCTGCTGAATACACCATCACTAAAGAAAACGGCGTGGTGACAGTACAAGACATGCAAGATAACCGCGATGGCGTGAACTCACTAACAGCTGTTGAAAAGATGACATTTTCAGATACCACAATAGACGTGAGTAGTTTATAAATGAGTTAAGGATATTTGTTAGCTTGAGTGACGAATATCCCTTATTTAAAGTAAAAATGAGGTGGTGGCGATAACATGAAAATACTGATTATTGAAGATGACGCTGAAATATCGCGATTAACAGCGATGTATTTAGAAGCTGAAGGCTTTGAAAGTAAAGTCATTAACGATGGTGGAGAAGCATTAGCAGCGATTAAAAGTTACCGTCCTGATTTAGTGATTTTAGATTTAATGCTACCAGGGTTGAGTGGTTTTGATATTTGTAAGCAAGCACGTTTGTTTTATCAAGGCCCTATTTTAGTGTTAACTGCCTGTGATGATGATGTCAGTGAAGTGAGTTTGTTAAAATTTGGCGCCGATGATTTTTTAAATAAACCATTAAAACCACATATATTAGTTGCGAGAATTGAGGCGCTAATTCGGCGCTCTAGTATTTTAAACGTTAAACCAACAAGCCCTTCAAACAGCAAATTGCATATTAACACCATCAATAGGGAAGTTTTTCTTGATGGCGAATTGCTAATGTTAACTGATTCGGAATATGAAATGCTGCATTGGCTGGATAACAATGCGGGGAAAATAGTATCTCGAGATGATTGTTGTAAAGCGCTTAGAGGCATTGACTATGACTTTAATGATCGTTCAATCGATATGCGAATATCTGCACTTAGAAAGAAGCTTAATGATGACAAAGTGCCCTACAAAATAATTACTACAGTAAGAAATAAAGGATATATGTTGCTCAATGGCTAATTTTTCTCGTTTGCTTTCATTATCTTTTTTTACACGCCTTTATCTCAGTATATTGGCAGCGATAATCTTTAGTTTTGCGTTAACACAATATGTTGTTGAAGATATTATGGAGCAAGACTCGCTTAATGATTTTGTTCGAGACACAAGGTACATATACAGTGAGATTAATCAGCAAATAGAAAAAAACAATATAATAAATGTTAATAACTCCTCATTAGAAATTCCATTCTCGGATGACTTTATAATCCACTGGTTACCATTAGATGAGACTGAACCTGCATGTAGTAATTGTCGCTTTATTGAAAATGTTCAGGGAATACCTACCTTTGAGCTTGAAGAAGGTCGATTACTTGCCGTTTATATTGTGACTAAATTACGAGCAAAGCTAATCATTGCTGACCGAGAACGTGGCGAAAATATTGAAGATGAAAGTGATGATGAATTTGAAAGGCTGATTGGTTTAAGCGCTGAAGAAGTCGTTTTTGTACTATTTATACTTATCCTATTATTGATAATATCGTTGACAATTTATTGGCCATTACGACAACTTCAAAAGCAAATTAATAGTTTAGTTTCTACAACTCAAACCTTTGGAACTGGAAAATTAGATGTTCGAGCGAATGAGCAATTAACAAAGCCGATAAATACCCTAGCACATAGTTTTAATATTATGGCGAACTCGATTGCAGACACAGTAAAAGAGAATCAAATCTTTGCGCAAGCTGTTCCACACGAAGTACGAACGCCGCTTAGTCGTATTCAATTAGCAGCAGGTCTACTGCGAAAAAATAATGCCGATGTAAATCAGCTAGCACTGCTCGATAATATCGATACTTACATTGACGATATTGATGAGCTAATAGGACAAGTCGTCGCGTTTTCGAAACTGAATTCCAAACAAGATGAAGATGAAGCCGACTTTTATCAAACGATAGAATTGAAGCCCTTTATTTCGGCAAGATTACAAACACTGAAGCCTGACAGTAATATTAATATTGAGCTCGATATAGATGAAAGTATAGAGATAACTACCAATCCAATTTACCTACGGCTATTACTCGATAATTTAGTGAAAAATGCCTTAAGCCATAGCAAGAGTAGTGTAAAAATTGTTGTGGAAGCAATTGATTGTGCCTTCGAGCTTTCTGTCGAAGATGATGGACCGGGCGTACCCATTGAATCCCAAGAAACCATTTTCTTTCCATTCGCCCGCTTGGATAAAAGTCGTAGCCGTAAAACTGGTGGCTTAGGGTTAGGTTTAGCTATTGCTAAGGCTGCTTGTAAGCGCATGAACTGTGAATTATCCGTACAAAATAACCATAAAGGAGGAGCAAAATTTATATGCAAGTTTTTGTAAAAAAAGGCTTAAAAAGTTGAAGCTGTTGTAATTATAATGAAAAACTATGCTATATTCCCCGCTGGAAAAATAATAAATTATTAGGGAAAATTATGATTAAAAATCTTTTAGTTAGCGTACTGTTTTTATTTTTATTAACTGGCTGTCAATCGACATTAATGGAACCAGTTATCGAGCAAGCGCAAACTAATGCTCAAGCAGGAAAAGCACAAGTTGTCTTTATCCGCTCTGCATTTGTTGGCCAAGCTATTCAAGCGTCTGTTTATGACGTTACGTCTGGAGCACCTGAATTTATTGGTATCGTGTCAAACGATACTAAAATTAGTTATATGACATCTCCTGGTGAACATATGTTTATGGTTGTTGGCGAAAGTGCTGATTTCTTAAAAGCTAGTGTTGTTGAAGGTAAAACTTATTATACGGTTGTTAGCCCAAGAATGGGTTTTTGGAAAGCACGCTTTTCAATGCACCCAGTGAGAAATGATGATACTGCGAAGTTCAAATACGATTCTAAAGATTTTAAAGAAATGTTAGCTGATAGTAAGTTTGTTAAAAGTGGCCCTAAAGCTGAAAAATGGGCTGTTAGCAATGCCAATAATATTAGTTCGAAAATGAATAAATACCTTCCTGAATGGAAGCTGAAAGGGCTTGAGAAACAAAAAGCAGCAACTATTGAAGTTATTGATCATATGTAAGTTGGTTTGCCAACATTAATTAGGAAAAATTACATGAAGAAGTTTTATATTTTAGCGGTTGGTATGGCGCTAGTCGTTCTTACTGGCTGTAAGTCAACAATTCCAGTTCCACAATATGTTGATCAGCCTGTTGCACAATACGGTGAATCAACTAGTACAACGAAAGATATTGAACGCTCAATTGTAAGAGCAGCAGCATCTTTAGGTTGGAAAACTAAAGTAAAATCTGAAGGTGAAATCCTTGCTACTTTGGATATTCGTAAGCATCAGTTAGTTGTTTTAATTAAGCATGATGACAAGAATTTAACTGTTGAGTACCAAAGCTCGTTGAATTTAAAATATGACGGTAAAAAAATTCATCGTCAATATGCTAATTGGGTAACCAACTTATTAAGAGCTATCGACGTGCAAAACGTTACTAAGTAATTAATTTTTAGCTATTTAACTTAAAGCCATAAATATTTATTTATGGCTTTTTTATGTACAGGATGTGCGGTATTTCGCGGTCACATGGATGTGAAAGAGCGTGTATGTACAGGATGTGCGGTATTTCGTGGTCACGTTAATCTGAAAAAATGACGATGTTTACCATTTGATTAGCGCGTTATCGTCAAAGCGTTTATGTAAGTTACCTTGGTGATTAAAATAAATTGGAACTTGCTGGTTTTTATATGCTTCAATATAAAAGTGCGTAGGCCAAGCGTGTGGTGAATACGGGAGGTTTCTATTTAACCTTAGACCGGTTACATCAAAGGTATAAGAATTCTCTATATTTTCATTGCTACCAGGTACAGTATCCTTGGTATCAATATAGCTATCGCTAAAGTCAGCACAATTACCAAAGTTATTCACACCATATTGCCAAAACACTCCAGAATAAATAGCAACAGGATCAAGGTAGGTTGTTTGTACATTTATAGATGGGTTTATTTTTTTGAGTGTTTGACACAACCCATATATTACAAATGAGCCGCAACTGTGGCCAATTAGATGCACCGCTTTTATATTCGACAACTTCGCAATTTTATCAGCAAGTGTTACACCAAGTTTTTTTCCGGTAACAGAGCAAACTAAAGCGTTATCAGAAAATGGCTGCCAAGATAAGCTCACTTGCTCTTTAGTATAATTGAATAGCTGTTTATTATTGGTAAACTTTATAACTTCTTGTAGCTCATTACTCCAACTCTCTGTTGTATCTTTAACACCATGAGCTGAAAGTGATAAATATTCTGTTTTTGGGTTTATCGTAATAGATGCTATATCGCTATAGTCTCTAGGCCAATGTGCGTAAAGCTGAAAGCCAACGGAAAATAAAACAAATGGAATACCAGGAATAACAACCGCTAACCACCAAAACCATCTAAGTAAGATGTTATTACGATAATAATTTAAAAGTTTACTCATGGCTCAATTGTAATGCCTTTTCGTGGTTAATTAAGTACCAGCATTGGTTTATAAATGGCATGCTTTGAATTACAGCGAAGGTGAATTCTTTGTATTGCCCTGTTGTATGATGATATTGCGCTAATTGTTGCTTGGTATTTTGTTTTAGTACTTCTAATACACTGCTTGTCGTTATTTTTGCTAGTGCTTCTTTAAGTGTCCATAATCGATAAAATTGTGTCTGATCGCTATCTAACAACCACTTTACTTCATCAGGGTGAAAGTAGGCATTTGCCAATGCTTGTGTGTTTCTTGTTGTATTCTGGTACTCAAGATCGACAGCAATATTTATTGCATCGTTAGTAATTGCAAAAAAAATAAAGCCTTTTGAGTGAGTTAAAGAAATGTTGAACGCGAGCGATTTCCCCTTATATAGTGCTTTTAGTTGTGCTGATTCTGTATCAAAACTTAGTTGAAGTGTTTGATATGAAATAACTAAATGCTCGGCAATATAGGACTTTATTAAAAATCTACTGGCGATATACTCCTTTTTTGCGACAATATTTTTTCTTCGTTTGATAATGTTTTGTTCGTTTTTATGAAGAAATTTTGCAGCTAAACAAGCGATGTCGTTTTCATCAATGTTATTTGCATTATACAAAGCATAACAAGGATGCATTTTGTTTTTGATGAAACATAGGTCTTCGATTGGAGTGAAAATCGGTTTAAACAATTGAAATTTCTCCATGAAGTTGACAAGTTCAGTGATAATGAAGTCTTAGCTGAAATGTTTTTATTAAAACAACTGTTTTAATTGCTTTGTTGCCCTCTATTCTATACCATTTCTGACTTTATTTTATCGTTAGTTAGGCGCGTTTCGGGAATTTACAATGGATGTCAATATACGTCACTTGAGTGTTTGGTATGCTCACTGTGATGAACTTTCTATCGAGCAAGCTGTAAACTCCGATGAGACACAAGTAAACTGGCCTAAATTAGCTTTTGTGCCGGCAATGCAGCGTCGGCGTTTAAGTCCATTTGCCAAAATGGCACTAAAAGTTGCTAACGAGTCAATAGACGGTATTGAAAACGATTTACCGATAGTTTTTTCCAGCCGACATGGTGATCTGCCAAAAACATCAACATTATTAGCTGATTTAGCTGATAAAAATGCCATTTCTCCAACTGCATTTGGCTTATCTGTGCACAACGCCATTCCAAGTTTGTTTAGCATATTAACTAACAATAAACAGGCTATAAATGCCATATCAGCAGGTCAAGATAGCTTTATGATGGCGTTAGTTGATACCTATGCTCGACTCAAGTCGGGTTTAGCGGATGAAGTCCTTTTTATTCATGCAGATCAGAAACTGCCTGAAACCTATCTTGGCTTTCAAGACGAGCAACAATTATCTCATGCGCTATCTATGGTGGTATCTCTACCGTCAAGTAAAGTGTTGGTTAAAGGTGAGCAAAATATAAGTTTTTCTTTTGAGCAGTTTTCTAAAAATTTAATTGATAATATGCCCAGCTCACTGTTGTTTTCACATTGGTTTAATAGTGCTCAACAACAGGTGTTACTAGCAACAAATAGCTATAATTGGTCGCTAGAAAAACATGTTTAAGCTGTTGAACTATTATTGGCGCGTTATTGCTACAGGTATATGTTTTGTTTTTTTTGGTGTTGGTGGCTTGTTGCTTTCACTAATTATTCTTCCTATTCAAAGATTTGTTATAAGAGATAAAAAAGCACAGAAGAAGATGGCAAGAAAAACGGTACATCATGCTTTTAAATTTTTTATTGGCATGATGGCATTTGTTGGCATATTTAAGTTTGATACAACGAAAGCACAGCAATTAAAGTCGCTTAATGGCCATTTAATTATGGCAAACCATCCGTCTTTAATTGATGTTGTAGTATTGATTTCTCTGATTCCAAATGCCGATTGTATTGTTAAAACACACTTGTTTAAAAATGTTTTCTTAAGGGGAGTTGTTAGTAACACAGGTTACATTAGCAATGCTGATCCTCAAGGACTTTTGGATGACTGTGAAGCTTCTTTAAAAGCAGGTAATAATTTAATCATTTTTCCACAAGGTACTCGAACTAAGCTAGATGATAAATTGCAATTTCAACGTGGCGCAGCAAATATCGCTATTAGGTGTCAGGCAAATATTACGTCGGTTATGCTAAAGGTTATACCTTCAACATTAACAAAAAATGTACCTTGGTATAGAATACCGAAAACAAAAGCACATTTCTCAGCAATGGTCGTGGACCACTCACCTACTTTGCCGGAAAATAATGTTTCGCAAACCTCCAAAGATGTTCGGCAATACAATCGAGATTTGGAAAATTTTTTTAGAGAGGAACTCAGCAAATATGAGTGATTTAAAAGTAGAATTAAAACAATTAATCATTGAAACCCTAGATTTAGAAGATATTGAAATCACTGATATTCAAGACGACGAAGCGTTATTTATTGATGGCTTAGGCTTAGATAGTATTGATGCTTTAGAATTAGGTCTTGCGATTAAGAAAAATTATAATGTTAAAATTGATGCTAACTCAGAAGAAACTAAGCAGCATTTTTCGTCAATAAATGCCCTATGTGAATTTGTAAGCAAAGCAAAAGCGTAAAAATAGGTTGTAAAGGAAACCAGTATGCAATCCAAAGAAGAAATATTTTCAACTTTACTCGAAATAATTAGAGATGATTTTGAAGTTGATGAAGCAGATATCGTATTAGAAGCAAACTTGTATGAAGATTTAGATCTAGACAGTATAGATGCGGTCGATTTAGTGGTTAAGTTAAGAGCCATTACCGGTAAAAAAATAGATCCTGAAGCGTTCAAAAAAGTTCGTACGGTTGAAGACGTGGTCATTGAGGTTGAAAAACTGGTTATCTGCTAGTGAAATTTTTTATAACTGCACTAACAACAGGGATACTATTGATGTATCCCTTTGCTGTTTATATTGGCTTAAATAATTTAAGCCCTAAGTATTTAGCCATTATTTTAATTGCTTTTGTGGTGATTAGAGTTTTATTAGTGCGAAGTAATTTGAAAAAATTGCCTTGGCTCGTGCCTGCGTCACTTTTGGGTATTTCGGCTATAGCGATTAGTGCATTTACGAATAATAGTATCGGTTTTAAACTTTACCCATTGGCGATAAATTTTGCGATGCTAATGGTTTTTGCGTACTCCTACTTTAGACCGCCAACGGTGATTGAAACGTTTGCTCGCATGAGCGAAAAAGATATGTCGCCTAAAGCCATTAAATATACCGAGAAAGTTACTTTAATTTGGTGTTTGTTTTTTATCTGTAATGGCTTGGCTTCTTTATATACGGCGCTGCTCACCTCGTTAGATATTTGGATGATTTATAATGGCTTTGTATCCTATATTTTGATGGGCACTTTAATGCTAACAGAATATATAGTGCGCCTAAGAGTTAAAAAGAAGCATCGTTCACAAGCGCCAATGAGTTCAACTTTCAATGAATAATTTTTGTTTTTATCGTAATGGGCAATTCATTACTTTCGAAAGCTTTTGTCAAAGTATTTCTCAGGCTAGAACCGCTATTAGACAAGTGCCAGCGACTAAGGTGTTACTTTTTGATGCTGACAGTTACCAGTTTGCAGTTTGGTTGTTCGCTCTGATTTTTGAAAAAAAACATGTGTTGTTGCCACCTAATTCTCAAGCCGGCACTTTGACTCAACTTGCTGAACAATGTCAGGCGACCGCGGGTTCTGTCGCCTTAATAGGTAAACAACAAATACAGCTTGCAGATATAGATACCAGCAAATATTTCACTCAAATTACGCGCGAAGAATTTTTTGCTCTCTTTCATGGTGAGATGACTTTTTATACTTCTGGTTCTACAGGGCAAGCAAAAGCAATTAACAAAAGTTGTCACCAGTTGAGCTTAGAAGTCGAGACCTTAAAAAGTGAGTTTTCCGATCGGCTAAATGCCACCGATGCTTTTGTGAGCACGGTTTCTCATCAGCACATATACGGTTTATTATTTAAGGTTTTACTACCATTACGATTGGGTAAAACGATAATTAACCAGACCTTTGAGTATCCTGAACATATTAGTCACTTGCTGGCTGAATTAGCCTCAAAAGAGTATTCCGAATTAACTAATAGTGTGGCGCTTATTTCGAGTCCGGCACATTTGCAAAGACTAGCGTTAGATAATGTTTTAGCAACACAGGCGCAAAATTTTAGTGTTATTTTTAGTTCTGGTGGTTTGTTGTCAATGTCAACAAGCCAAACATTATTTCAACAAATGGAAATTGCACCAACAGAAGTTTATGGTAGTACTGAAACGGGCGGTATAGCTTGGCGTTGTGGCCAACATTCGAATAATGAACCATGGCAAGTTTTTCCTGAAATTACGCTACAAGTTTCGGCAGATCAGCAGCGTTTAGAGATCTTCTCTCCTTATGTCGATGAACAGCCCTACTTAACTGACGATAAAATTGAACTGCTTGACTCTCAGCACTTTCTTCTGAAAGGAAGAGTTGATCGAACAATTAAAATAGAAGAAAAAAGAGTTAATTTAAATCAGATTGAGCGAAATTTAACCGCCCAGCCTTGGGTCTTAGAAGCACGCATAATTGTTATAAATAATAAATCTTCTGGTTTACGAAAAATATTGGCAGCCATTTTGATATTGACGCCTGTTGGGCAGCAATATTTAGCTGACAATGGCAAGTTAGCGCTTAACAATGCGTTAAAACAACAATTATTAAATGACATTGAACGTATTTGTTTACCAAAAAAATGGCGATATTTAGAAGAATATCCGTATAATTCGCAAGGTAAACTGGTATTAAGCGATTTGGAGAAGCTGTTTGACTAATGTTATGCATGCTAATAACGATTTAGTAAAAATTTGGCCTGAAGTGCTAGCTGAAAACGCTGACAATGACCTAGTAGAATTGCAGCTACATATCCCATCTGACTTAGATTATTTTCAAGGTCACTTTCCAAATGCGCCAATTTTAGCTGGTGTTGTTCAACTGCACTGGGCTGTTGAATACTGTAAACAAAAGTTCTCATTAACTGAACTTGAAGTAAAAAATATTGAAGTGTTAAAGTTTCAAGTAGTGATCATTCCAGGACAAAAACTTAACCTAGCGCTAACCAGAAAAACAGCAAATAAAGTGCTATTTTCTTATACTTCAGAAAAAGGCCAACACGCCTCAGGAAGAATCGTTTTTGAGGACGCGTCGTGAGCTATTGTATTGTTATTCCTAATTATAATCATACAATTTTATTAGATGAATTAATTGCTAAGTTAATGCAATTTAACCTGCCAATTATTATGGTTAATGATGGCAGTAGCGCTGATGCGACACAATTTTTCCGTGACTTATCGAAAAAACACCCTAATTTAAATGTGATCGAACATCAAAATAATCAAGGCAAGGGTGGTGCGGTACAAACTGGTTTACGTACTGCTTATGAACAAGGCTTCAGCCATGCTTTGCAAGTTGATGCTGATGGCCAACATGATTTAGGCGACGTCAATAAGCTTATTACTGAATCTAAAAACTTTCCTGAAGCACTTATTAGTGGCAAACCTATTTATGATGAGTCTATTCCTAAACACCGATATTATGCCCGTAATATCACCCACTTTTGGGTCTGGATTGAAACCTTATCTTTTCAGATAAAAGATACCATGTGTGGTTATCGAGTTTACCCCTTGGCTTCAACCGTGCAGTTGCTACAGCAAAAAAAACTGGGTAAACGCATGGATTTTGATATTGAAGTGATGGTGAAACTTTTCTGGAAGAATATAGATTTACGCTTTATTGATACCGCCGTAGATTACCCTGAGCATGGTGTTTCCCATTTTAGGGCGCTAGAAGACAATATACTTATTTCATGGATGCATACCCGCTTGTTTTTCGGCATGTTGCCACGCATACCGCAATTAATTTTTAGAAAGTTTAGATAAACCAATGTCAGAAGCTAAACACTGGTCAAAAATGCAAGAACGTGGCACCTATCTAGGTATACAGCTGCTGCTTTTTGTTTATCGATTATTTGGCAGAAGAATACTGTCATTTTTTCTATACCCTGTTGTGGTTTATTTATATTTCACTGGCGGGGCAAGTAAGCAAGCATCTAAAGCATATTGGCAACGAATATTTGCAGAAAAAAAGTCATCAAAAAGCTTTAATCACCGCATTGGTATTGCGCATTTTTATAGTTTCGCCCAAAGCGCTTTTGATAAAATTGACGCGTGGATGGGGCGAATAACGCCCGATGATATTATTTATAGCCAAGAACACCCGATTGCAAAATTACAAGAGCAGCAGCAAGGGGCGGTTTTTATTGGTTCACACTTAGGCAATTTAGAAGTGTGTAGAGCACTTGGCCATGGCCGCTATCAAACACGGATTAATGTGTTGGTATTTACTCACCATGCGGTTGAGTTTAATAAAGTGATGCAAAAAATTAATGCTGATTCAAATGTTGATCTCATTCAAGCGACACATGTTGGTGCGGATTTAGCCATACTGCTCAAAGAACGTATTGATAATGGAGAAATATTGGTGATTGCCGGTGATCGCACTAGTGTCACCTCACAAGGTCGCGTCATATACAGTCCGTTTCTAGGCAAACCTGCAGCTTTCTCACAAGGGGCTTTTATTTTAGCGTCAATTTTAGATTGTCCGGTATATTTCTTATTTTGCTTAAAAGAAAAAGCGCATTACCGTGTCGTATTTGAACATGTTGCCGACAGCTTGAAATTTTCTCGTAAAAACAGACAAGAGTCGCTTACTGCAGTTGTTAATCAATATGCACAGCGATTAGAGCATTATTGTTTAGCATATCCATTTCAGTGGTTTAATTTTTTCGACTTCTGGCAAAATGATCAAGATGTTATCCGTGATGAACAAAAACCTAACTCAACAAACGAATAATTGGAGTAGTAGTAGTGCCTATCAGTAATACCACCATTAAATTTGGTGAAGCACGCCTTAAAGTAGAAGATATCGTTAGTATTGCAAAAAACGATATAGATGTTGAGTTAAGTCAGTCTGGTGATTTTTGCCATAAAATTGATTCAGGCGTTAAATTTCTTGATGCACTTTTAAAAGAAGACGGCGTAATTTATGGCGTCACCACAGGTTACGGCGACTCGGTTACGGTCAATGTGCCTTTAAGCCTTGTGCCTGAGCTGCCATTACATTTAACGCGCTTTCACGGTTGTGGTTTAGGTGAAATGTTTAGTTCCTATGAAGGTCGAGCTATATTGGCAACACGCTTATGCTCACTTTCGCAAGGGTACTCAGGAGTAAGTTGGCCACTGTTAGAGCTTCTAAAAGCATTTTTACAACATGATATTGTCCCTGTTATTCCTCAAGAAGGCTCTGTAGGTGCTAGTGGTGACTTAACACCATTGTCATATGTTGCAGGTGCATTGGTTGGTGAACGAGATGTGTATTATCAAGGTGAGAGAAAGAATAGCCTTGAAGTGATGCAGGCGTTAGGTTTAAAGCCAATAGTGCTTAGGCCTAAAGAAGGGTTAGCTATTATGAATGGCACGGCAGTAATGACTGCAATTTCTTGCCTAGCATTTGACCGTTCTCAATATGTCGCGAAATTAGCAACTCGAATTACCGCGTTATCTAGTTTAGCGTTGAAAGGTAACAGCCATCATTTTGATGAAATTCTATTCTCGGTGAAGCCGCATCCAGGGCAGCAGCAAATTGCCACTTGGATCCGTAATGACTTAAACCATGTTGATCACCCGCGTAATGCCGATCGCTTACAAGACCGATATTCAATCCGTTGTGCGCCGCATGTAATTGGGGTATTACAAGATTCATTACCTTGGTTCCGCCAGATGATCGAGAATGAATTGAACTCTGCCAATGACAACCCTATTATTGACGGTCCTGGTGAGCATGTTTTACACGGCGGGCACTTTTACGGTGGCCATATTGCCATGGTGATGGACTCATTGAAAACTGCAGTCGCTAATTTAGCTGATTTAGCTGATCGACAAATTGCATCACTTGTTGATACTCGCTACAACAACGGTTTACCGTCTAACTTATCAATGAGTGAAGGTGCTCGACGTTATATCAATCATGGATTTAAAGCTGTGCAAATTGGTGCGTCAGCATATACCGCGGAAGCATTGAAACAAACCATGCCAGCCAGTGTTTTTTCGCGTTCTACTGAATGTCATAATCAAGATAAGGTAAGTATGGGCACTATTGCGGCACGTGATGCGATGCGAGTATTACAGTTAACGGAACAAGTACTGGCAAGTACCTTATTGGCTGCTGTGCAAGGCGTTCGTATTCGTATTGCTAATAAAGAGCTTGATCACGATACCTTACCGAAGCCTGTGATGGAAATGTACGATGATATTTGTCAGTTCTTCGATCCATTGATAGATGATCGACCTTTAGATAAATTACTGCGCTTTACAGTTGATGCGATTCAAACACAGCGCTGGAGTTTGTATGAGTAAAGAGGTGTTTTTGTCTGCTGAAGTTATTATTGATGTCCCTTTTCATGATTGTGACCCAATGCAGGTGGTATGGCACGGAAACTATGCGCGCTATTTTGAAGTGGCGCGTTGTGAGCTATTGCGTAAGATTTCTTATGATTATTTAGATATGCAAGCTTCAGGCTATATGTGGCCAATTGTTGATATGCGTACTAAATTCATCGGCTCTGCTGTTTTTACTCAAAAAATTATTGTTAAAGCTGAGCTTGTTGAATATGAGTCACGATTGAAAATTAATTATGTTATTTGCTGTGAAGAAACCGGTAGAAAATTAACGAAAGGTAATACTGTTCAAGTTGCCGTTGATATTGACACATTAGAAATGCAGTATGTTTCGCCAGAAATTTTACTCAATAAAATTAAAAAACTTAATGCAGATAATCATGAAACTAGCTAGCCATCAATTTTCTGCCTTGCGAGCATTGCTATTTTTAGCTGCTTTGTTTAGCCAAAATGCTTTTGCCGAAAAGCATGATGTTGCGCCGGTTGAAATGATGGCGCTTAGTCATGTTGCTATTGCTTCAGGTAGCTTTGAACAACGTAAATATTTTACAGTATTAAAACAGCCAATTAAGTCTCAAGGTGAACTGTATTTTGATGTTGATAAGGGCTTGTTATGGCAAACCAATAAGCCGGTATATTCGGCATTAATATTAAAGAACAACAGTGTTTTTACTGAAGATGGAGTCAACCCTGCGAAAGAGCTCAAAGGTGCTAGCAGCTTGAGTTTGATGTTATTAAGCATAATGTCGGGTGACCGCGCTAAAATTACTGAAAATTTTGTTATCACTCAAAGTAAAGCTGTTGAGTGTAGAATATTAACGCCTAAATTAGCGCAACTGGCTAAAGTTATGCAAAGTATCGAATTATGTGTTGAAAATCTTCAAGTTGATAATGAACTTGGTTTAAAGCACATTAATCGTATTGTGTTACGGGAGCATAGCGGAAACAGAACGGAAATCGATGTTAAACTAACAGCAATACCAGTATTGCCAGAGTCGATTCGTGCGCGTCTGTAATAAGCTTCATATACTGTACTGGTTGCAGCTATTCGCCGTTTTATTACTAGGTGTTTATCTACTATTTTTTGGTAAGTGGCATGTTGAAACTAATTTACTGTCCATTCTGCCGAACTCTTCCCAACACGAAAGCTTCAAGTCTGCAGAAACGGCATTATTTCAACAAAAAACACAGCAGTTGGTTGTTTTAGTTACAGGCGATGATGCTCTTTCTGCGTATAAGGCACTCGCAACAAGTATTAATGAAACCGCTCAAGTTGAGTTTTTACCGACGCCAGAACCTGCAATGTCTGATATAGCTGCGTTTTATTTACCTTATCGTCATAACGTTCTCTCACAAAATTATGTAGAAAATATTGCTGATAGCCAGGCATTGAGCCAACTCGCCAGTAACCAAGTTATTCAGCTTGCTAACCCTTTTGTTAGTGAAACTATAGCAACTGCTCCACGATTAAATTTAGCGGATTATTTGCAAGGTTCACTGTTAAATCTTAGTGATATTGAGTTTTATCAAGGTGTTGCTGCTATAAACGTGCAACAACAGCGATATTTGATTATGCACATGCAACTGTCACTTGATGGCTTTGATCTTAATGCCAGCCAATTAATGGCGGTAAGGCTGAAACAGTTATTTTCCGATATTCGTGATGATTTTGATGTCGAATTAAATTACTCAGGTATATTGTTTCATACCGCAGAATCAACCGCTCAAGCTAAAGCTGAAATATCAAGTTTTGGTGTATTTTCTGTCATCGCCGTTATCTTGCTTATTGTTGTTGTTTTTCGGTCTTTGCTGCCATTAACCGCCGCATTAGTTGTGTTATCAATTGCATGTCTTTATGGCTTTGTTGGCATTTTGTTGTTTTTTGATAGCTTGCATTTATTAACGCTGGTTTTTGCCGTTACTTTGGTGGGAGTTGTTGTCGATTACTGTTTTCATGCTTTTGTTTATGCAAGCACACAAAATGTTCATTTAGCTCAAAAAGATAATAGGACTATTGCGAAGCCTTTAATACTCGGCTTTATAACCACTGCAATGGGTTATATTGTGTTAATTTTCTCCCCGTTATCATTATTGAGCCAAGTTGCGGTATTTATGATTTTTGGCCTTTTTGGTGCCCTGATTACGGTATTAACTTTGCTCCCTTACCTTGATCGCTTAGTTAACATTAAACAAGCACCACGAGCGATGCTTTTTAGTCAGCGCGGTGTAACATTTTTCAATAAAGTACAACACTATAAATCAGCCATTGTTACGCTATTATTAATTTTATTATCAGTTACTTATTTTTTCTCGCCAATACAGTTTAATGATGATGTTCGGTTATTAAATTCAAGTCCTAAGTGGTTACTTGAGCAAGAAGCTAAGGCTGCACAAATTCTAGCTTATAACGACTCTCAGCGCGTTATTATTAAAGCAGAATCACCTCAACAGCTTTTAGAAATACAAGAACAAGTTATTGCAAGGTTTCGTGCAACTCAGCCAGCGTTGAAGGTAAAAGGTATTTACGAACTTTTACCTTCAATCAAGCAACAACAGCAATATTATGACCTGTTGGCTGATGCCGATAAGTTAGGCCACTTTCAAAGCGTATTGGCAATAACGGGTTTGTCTGATCCCATAGGAACGTTTACACCATTAACTTACGATGAATTTGCGCAAAGTCCTTTAGCATTTATTGCAGAGCTTTATATGGCAAATTATAAGCCTGCAAGTAGTGTGATAGCAGGTAGTGAAAAGTATGCTTTATGGCTTGAGTTGTCGAAAGAGCCTTTATCTGACGAAAATCTATTATGGCTAGAACAAAATATTCATACAGCGTTATACGATCCAGCTAGTGAAGTGAGTTATGCCCTTTCAGAGTATCGACAAGGGATTTTGATATTACTAATGAGCGCGTTTGTCGTGGTCATGATTATTTTAATTGTTAAATATGGTTTAACCGCAGGCACTTTATCTGCTATTGCAACTATAGGTAGTGCATTGTTAGCATTAACGATAAGTCAGCTTATTTCTAACCATTTGAATATATTTAACTTACTGGCAGTTTTACTCATTATTGCCCTTGCAATAGATTACGTTATTTTTTATCAAGAACAAGGCTTACAAGCTAAGACATTTCTTGCGATAAGTTTATCTGCCTTATCATCTGCCGCTGTTTTTGGCATTCTTGTATTTAGTGCCACACCAGCAGTGAGTAGCTTTGGTTTAACTGTCATGATTGGCATCATCAGTATTTTTATTTTAGCGCCTATGTCTGTCGTCAGACGTAAATAAATTTTAGGGAAAATTCATGGATATTAAGTCGCCAGCACAGAGTACTACTGAGCAATACGATGTAGTCATTATTGGTGCTGGACCGTCTGGCAGTGTTGCTGCGTCTTTACTTGCTGCTGATGGAATGTCAGTGTTGATACTAGAAAAACAGTATTTTCCACGCTTTTCTATTGGCGAAAGCTTGTTACCTCAATGTATGGAGTTTTTAAAAGAGGCTGGACTTGAACAGGCATTAGATAAATACGCGAAAGAATTCGGCTTTCAATATAAAAATGGTGCGGCGTTTCACAAAAAAGGCAAAGACTCATCGTTTGATTTTACTGAAAAGTTTAGTGAAGGACGTGGCACAACATATCAAGTGAAAAGAGGACTTTTTGACAAGCTACTTGCTGACGAAACAGAAAAAAAAGGTGTGAGTATTCGCTACGGTCATCAGGTCAATTCAGTTGCCAACCTTGAGCCGGACGTCTGCCTTGATGTTAGTGATGACAATGAACAACCTTATCAAGTTAAAGCAAAGTTTCTGCTAGATGCCAGTGGCTTTGGTCGTGTGCTACCTAGGTTGCTTGATTTGGAATTACCATCAGATTTTCCAATAAGGCACAGTTATTTTAGTCATTTTAAAGATGGCATTAACTGTCCTGAGTTTGATCGCGATAAAATTCTAATTACTGTTAATCCAAACCATAGTGATGTTTGGTACTGGTTAATTCCATTTTCTGATGGCAGTGCAAGTGTCGGTGTTGTCGGCTTACCTGAACGTTTTGATGAAACATTACCGGCAATTGATACGCTACAGGCTTTTATTGCGCAAGATGCGAACCTTCAGCGATTATTGAAAAATGCTACGCCGTTGCAAGATGCTAGAGTTATTAAAGGCTATTCTGCGGATGTAACTAAGCTATGGGGCAAAAACTTTGCTTTATTAGGCAATGCCGGTGAATTCCTTGATCCGGTATTTTCTTCGGGCGTTACCATTGCAATGAAATCAGCCTCTTTAGCTGCGCCATTAGTTAAAAAGCAAATACAAGGCTCAAAAGTTGATTGGGAAAGTGAATACGCCGAGCCATTAAAATTTGGCGTTGATACTTTTAGGTGCTTTGTTGAAGCTTGGTACAATGAGAGTTTTCAAAATGTTGTTTATCATGATCAACATGATGATTCGGTGCGCCGTATGATCAGTTCCATTTTAGCGGGCTATGCCTGGGATGAAAAAAACCCATACGTAGCGAAAAGCGTTAGACGATTAAATGTATTGGCTGAAGTATGCCAAGCTGGATAGTTAAATTGAATTATTTCACCAACAAGCTATTACTCGTTTTCTTGATGTTTTTGTTATCAGGTTGTGCGCTAACATCGAATAATAACTCGATACACTTGACGGAAAACTTGGCCTTAGTGTTAACTGCACCACCGAGTGAAAAAGTTGGGGAAATTAATAGTCATTTAGTCGAGATAACTAATAAAGGTAAAAGTCACCGCTTTATTGCACAAGTAGAATACAGCAATAATGAAATTGCTATGGCAGCTGTTTCACCTGCTGGAGTGCCGTTATTCGATTTTCGCTGGTTTGATAAAAAAGAAACAGAAGTTAATCAGTATGTGCCATTACCTTTTGCTGATATAGGTTTTATTATTGCCGATATGCAGTTATGCCATTGGCCCTTAAGTATGATTGAAACATCATTGTTAGGCACCAATGTTAGTGTCAGTCAGCATGATAACCTAAGCCAGAATCAAATTATTTGGCAGCGAACCATTTTAGACAATAATCAAGTTATTATTAAAATTGAAAAGTTGGATGATGGTTATGAATTAGAAAATATTACCAGAGGTTATCGCATTCGCTTAACCAACCTAGATAAGGAAAGTTAGTGACTATTTGTTTGAAAGAGTTTGGCGTTGTTTGTGCGCTTGGTAATGATAAGCAACAAGTATTAAAAGCGTTAATTGGTGAAGATAAAAAATATTTGTCACTCGACAGTGAGTTGCCGATTGAAGCGCCTCAGTATGTTGGACGTGTAGGCTTGCCTGCAGATTTAGACGTTCAGCAAATATCGACTAATAACAATAAACTGGCTTATATTGCTTACCAACAAATTGCTGACGCTTTACAGCCACTCATTAGCCAATACGGAGAACATCGAGTTGCCGTGGTTATAGGCACCAGTACTGCAAGTATTTATGAAGGTGAGTTAGCGAGAAAAGAATTAGCAACACAAGGGCAATTTCCGAGTGACTTTAACTATGAAGTACAAGAAATGTCAGCGCCTGCGACTTACATTGCAACGTTGGCCAATGCGAAAGGCCCAGTGTACGGAATTTCAACCGCCTGTTCTTCAAGCGGTAAAGCGTTAGTAAGTGCGAGTACCTTGCTTGATAATGACTTAGCTGATGTCGTTATCGCTGGCGGCGTGGATAGCCTAACGCAATTAACTCTTAATGGTTTTCAATCATTGGAGTCGATAAGTAAAAATATTTGTCAGCCTTTTCAACGTGACCGCGACGGTATTAATATTGGTGAAGCTGCAGCATTGTTCATTATGACAAAAGATAATGACGGCATTCAATTACTAGGTGCTGGCGAAACATCAGATGCTTATCATATATCTGCGCCTTCACCTGACGGTAGCGGTGCTGCAAGTGCAATGGCATTAGCGATTGAAAATGCCAACATTAGTGCGAAGCAAATTGATTATGTAAATTTACACGGTACTGGCACGATTAAAAATGATGAAATGGAAGCCTTAGCAATGGCGTCTGTTTGTGGTGAAACAGTTCATTGTAGTTCAACTAAACATTTGACTGGTCACACACTTGGCGCTGCGGGCGCGCTAGAGCTAGGACTTTGTTGGTTACTACTAAGTGATGATAATACCGCTCGTAAGCTGCCTGCAAATTGTAAAGGCAATGCTATTGATGAACGTATGCCAACAATAAAGCTGAGCGAAGGTGAAAAGCTAGATAAACTGCAATATTGCCTGAGTAATTCTTTTGCCTTTGGTGGTAATAATTTCAGCGCAGTTATTGGGAAAAATTATGAATAACTACGATATAACCGAGGTTTTACCTCATCAAGCACCAATGATTTTAATTGATTCGCTAGAATATTATGATGTTGACTCTTGTCGATGTACTGTTGCTATTACGCAAAAGAGCCCATTTTATAACGAATTAAAAACAGGCGTACCCAGTTATATTGGTAGTGAATATATGGCACAAGCTATTGCTGCATTTGCTGGTGCTCACGCTTTAGATGATAAAGACTCGGTACAAATTGGCTTTTTACTAGGCTCGCGAAAATATAAAACCATGCGCTCACATTTTGCGCTTGATGAAATTTTAACGGTAACAATTAAAGAATTATATCGAGAAGATTCAGGATTAAGAGTGTTTGAGTGTGAAATATTAAGCGCTGAAAGTGAAGTGTTAGCTCAGGCGAATATTAATGTGTTTCAGCCGAAAGATCCTGATGCATTTATACAAGAAAGTTACGCATAAAATACCTTTGAATAAAACAAAATAAATAAGAAAAGTGAAGAATGATAATGACAGGCGATATTAAAAGAATTCTAGTAACCGGCTCTAGCCGAGGTTTAGGTAAGGCAATTGCGATTAAGCTTGCTGAAGATGGTTTTGATATTGCCGTACATTGCCGAAATGGACTTGAGGCTGCTAAAGACACTCAAGAACAAATAATAGCCCTTGGCCGTAAAGCTACCCTTTTACAATTTGATGTTTGTGACCAAAAATCAGCAAAACACGCGATAGAAAAAGATATGGAAGATCACGGTGTTTACTACGGCGTTGTTTGTAATGCCGGTATTACTAAAGATATGGCATTCCCTGCCATGGAAAGTGATGACTGGAGCAGCGTTGTTAATACCGCATTAGATGGTTTTTATAATGTTATTCATCCGGTTGTAATGCCAATGGTAAGAGCTAAAAATGGCGGTAGAATTGTTACTATGGCTTCTGTTTCTGGCATTGCCGGCAATAGAGGGCAAGTAAATTATAGCGCTGCTAAAGGTGGTGTTATAGCGGCGACTAAAGCCTTATCTTTAGAATTGGCTAAGCGAAAAATTACCGTGAACTGTGTTGCTCCAGGGTTAATTGATACCGATATGACACAAGACTTACCGTTAGACGAAGTGAAAAAAATGATCCCACTTAGACGCGTTGGTAAACCTGAAGAAGTTGCCGCAACGGTATCATTTTTAGTTTCAGACGGTGCTGCCTATATCACTCGGCAAGTCATCTCAGTAAACGGTGGAATAGTGTAATGAAAAGAGTCGTAGTTACTGGAATGTCGGCGATAACGGCATTGGGCGATGATTGGTCAACTTTCAGATCGGCACTAGAAAAAGGCGAAAATGCTGTTGAGGTGATGCCAGAGTGGCAGAAACTAGATGGCCTGAATACTTGCTTAGGTGCACCGGTTAAGCACTTTGAAAAACCAGCACATTATAAGCGAAAAATGGTTCGTTCAATGGGGCGGGTTTCATTAATGGCAACGCGTGCAACAGAGCTGGCACTAGAGCAAGCGAACCTTTTAAATGACGCCGCATTAACTGATGGTCGCACGGGTGTGTCGTATGGTTCATCGATAGGCTCGACAGCGCCATTGGTTGCTTTTGGAAATATGATGGAAAACCATACGATGGATGGTGTAACAGCGACTAGCTATATTCAAATGATGTCGCATACCGCTCCAGTTAATATTGGTGTTTTCTTTGGTGCTAAAGGCCGTGTAATTACGACGAGTTCTGCCTGTACATCAGGTTCTCAAGGTATTGGTTATGCGTATGAAGCCATTAAGTTTGGTAAACAAAAAGCGATGATTGCTGGTGGTGCAGAAGAGCTTTGTGTGACCGAAGCTGCTGTATTTGACACCTTATACGCCACCAGTACCAAAAATGAACAACCAAAACTAACGCCAAAACCGTTCGACAAAGACCGAGATGGCTTGGTCATTGGTGAAGGCGCTTGTACCTTAATTTTAGAAGAGCTCGAACACGCTAAAGCGCGAGGCGCCAATATACTTGCAGAGATTGTAGGTTTTGGCTCAAATTCTGACGGTAAACATGTCACTCAGCCTACCGCTGAAACCATGCAAGTCGCGATAGAGTTATCGCTTGAAGATGCCGATTTAAATGCAGAAGCTATTGGTTATGTAAATGCGCATGGCACTGCGACCGAAAAAGGTGATATTGCCGAGTCAAATGCAACAGCTAATGTATTTGGCAAAGTGCCGATGAGTTCATTAAAAAGCTATTTAGGCCATACCTTGGGTGCCTGTGGCAGTATTGAAGCATGGGCTTGTATTAACATGATGCAAGACAACTGGTTCGCGCCAACGCTGAATTTAGACAATGTAGATGAGCAATGTGGCGATCTAGACTATATTGTTGAGCAAGGTCGAGATATCGAAACAGACTATGTGATGAGCAATAACTTTGCTTTTGGCGGTATTAATACCTCATTAATATTTAAGCGCTGGCAAGGCTGTTAACGAAAGCGCTCGTTATTAAAAAAGGTAAGGTATTAGATGATACAAAAACAAGTAGAATCATTATCAAACTGGCACGAAAGTGGACAATACTTTACTTACCAAAATCATAGAATTTTTTATCAGTATCATGGTAATAGCAACCTGCCATGCTTATTGCTGATCCATGGCTATCCCAGTGCTAGCTGGGATTGGCATTTGCAATGGTCACAGCTCAGTAAGCACTTTCAATTAATAACTTTAGATATGCTGGGCTTTGGCTTTAGTGCTAAGCCGCGACACGCTAATTACAGCATTCATTTACAAGCAGATATTATTTCAGCATTGCTACGCCAGTTAAACATAACCTGTGTTCATGTCTTGAGTCATGATTATGGTGATACGGTAGCACAAGAGTTATTGGCTCGTAGTTATCATCAAGAAAAACAAGCGGTTGAGGTAACTTCATTATGTTTACTAAATGGTGGTTTATTTCCTGAAACGCATAAGCCGTTATTTTTACAAAGGCTATTGCTCAGCCCTCTCGGACCACTAGTCGCTCAATTGGCTGGTTTTAGCAAGTTCAAAAAGAGCTTTACGGATATTTGTGCTGTTGCCCTGCCAGAAAGTGAGTTAAACAATCTTTGGTCATTAATCACTTTTAATCAAGGTAAGCCGGTACTGGCAAAACTTATTGGTTATATGCAAGAACGTAAAAAATTTCGCCAACGCTAGGTTGAAGCACTGCAAGACAGCGATATACCATTGCGCCTGATTGATGGTATGCAAGATCCCATTTCTGGTGCTCATATGGTCGCGCGCTTTCGACAGCTGATCGATAATGCTGATGTTGTAGAACTTGAAGGAGTTGGCCATTACCCTCAATTAGAAGCACCTGAAGCAACACTCCGTGCATTCTTAGCATTTCAGGGAATAGCGCAATAACTTGTATTGAATGTAAAGACCTACCCTAGATTAACGACTCTTTTGTAATTTTTATAACGTCGATAGTAGGGCAACACGAACAAGATGATGCCAGTAATTGATATTAATACCAGTACAACCGCAATCGGTA
>OJBM01000024.1_pt1 | contig 99050 bp, 85 predicted proteins | sample 1591061 | NCBI WGS metagenome assembly OJBM01 (sample SAMN05416872, study PRJEB24817) | seawater metagenome | isolation source: Sea water | place: Canada:Atlantic | collected 2013-11
AATCTCAATCTAAAATGTCGATATAACTTGCAACAATAGGACGGGTCCATATAAGCAATATTTTAGGGTATGCCCAGGGATGGCGGTCATTTAGGGCTGCTGCAAACAGACACTGCCTACGGCCGTGTAGGGGATCTTTATTTTGTTGGGAACAAAAAATAAAGGGTTATGGAAGGTTATTACTGCGATTTTTCCCCCACCTTCTTCACATTATGACAAATCGATCTTTCTGGTTAGGTTGACAGATTTCAATTCTAAACGTATGTTTCAAACAAGTGTTTGATTTGATGATAATGGGTCAAATCTAAGAATTAACGAAAAACCCAAATAGAGGTTCGTCATGCCAGAATATAAAGCGCCGCTACGTGAATTTAAATTTATCTTGGATGAAGTGCTGGAAATGCCAGCCCATTATGCCAGCTTGCCAGCCTATGCTGATCTAGCCACCCCAGACATGGTAGATGCCATCATTAATGAAGGGGCCAAGTTCTGTGAAAATATCATTGCGCCTCTTAACCGCTCTGGTGATATTGAAGGTTGTACTCACCACGCCGATGGTTCTGTTACCACCCCAACGGGCTTTAAAGATGCATATGACAAATACGTAGAAGCGGGCTGGTGTTCATTGGCCCATGATGAAGAATTTGGTGGCCAAGGTTTGCCTGAATCTTTAGGTTTGGTGATGACCGAAATGGTCAGCACGGCTAACTGGTCTTGGGGAACATACCCAGGTTTGTCTCACGGTGCTATGAATACGATTCATGCGTGGGGCACACCTGAGCAAAAAGAAACCTACATGTTGCCTTTGGTAAGCGGTGAATGGACCGGCACCATGTGTTTGACGGAATCTCATTGTGGCTCTGACCTTGGCTTAATGAAGTCGAAAGCCGAACCAAATGCCGATGGCTCTTACGCTATTACCGGCAGCAAAATTTTTATTACATCAGGCGAGCATGACGTAGCCGGTAACATTGTACACATTGTATTGGCGCGTATTGCTGGTGCACCTGCTGGTACAAAAGGCATTTCATTGTTTATTGTGCCTAAGTTTTTGCCTACTGAAAGCGGCGCCATTGGCGAGCGCAATGAAGTGAAATGTGGCTCTATTGAGCACAAAATGGGTATGCACGGTTCAGCTACTTGTGTCATGAACTTTGACGGCGCTAAAGGCTGGTTAATTGGCCCCGAAAATAAAGGCCTAAACTGCATGTTTACCTTTATGAATACCGCGCGAATTGGTACTGCGCTACAGGGTGTTTCTACCTCAGAAGGGTCTTTTCAAGGTGCATTAACGTACGCCAAAGACCGTTTAGCCATGCGTTCTTTAACCGGTGCTAAATTCCCAGAAAAAGCCGCTGACCCAATTATCGTGCACCCAGATGTACGTAAAATGTTGCTAACGCAAAAAGCCTTCACTGAAGGTGGTCGTGCATTATTGTATTTAACCGCCAAACAAAATGATTTGGTTAAAGTGGGTAACACTGAAGAAGAGCGTAAAGCGGCCGATGATCTACTGGGGTTCTTAACGCCCATTGCCAAAGCCTTCTTAACAGAAGCGGGTCTTGAATCTGCTAATTATGGTGTTCAGGTTTACGGTGGCCACGGCTTTATTCAAGAGTGGGGCATGGAGCAAATTGTACGTGATGCCCGTATCTCTACTTTATATGAAGGCACCACAGGCATTCAGGCCCTTGATTTACTTGGCCGTAAAGTGATGATGACGCAAGGTCAGTCTTTGAAGAACTTCACTAAAATGATTCATACTTTCTGCAAAGAAGAAGAAGGCAATGAAGAGCTGGCCATGTACACGGCTAAGTTAAACGAGCTAAACAAAGAGTGGGGCAACTTAACCACTCAAATTGGTATGGCTGCCATGAAGGACCGTGATGAAGTGGGTTCAGCGTCAGTTGATTATCTAATGTACTCAGGTTACGTCACCCTTGCTTACATGTGGGCCATTATTGCTCGTGTAGCCCAGAAAAAACTGGCCGAAGGCACCACGGAAGAAGACTTCTACAAGGCGAAATTAGTGACAGCGCGTTTCTACTTCACGCGTATCCTTCCTCGTACTCTAACCCATGCTAATACCATGTTGGCAGGTGCCGATACTTTGATGGATCTAGATGCTGAGCATTTTTCCTTTTAACTTTTAAGGGCCGCAGCGCCCTTTATTGTTAACTAAAAAAGCCATAGCCCTCGGGTTATGGCTTTTCACATTGTGGCAGGGTGTTTCTTTGAAAAGCCCATAGTTGCTGGGTTTTAGAGTATTTAAGTATATTTATTGCTCAATTAAAGTTACTTAGAATTATGGCCTATACTAGGTTGATAATTGCACAAATGGATAAATTGCGCCCCTTGACATTGGACGCCGGCAAACGTATGTTTCAAACACTTGTTTGAAGTGTGCCATTTGGGGCTTTGTTTTAGTACAAAAGACCCATACGAAATTAAGTGCAAGCTCTAGTGATTAGGAGTTTGGCTTCAATATTTAAATTGCTCAGCTACTGGGTCAAAGTAGTGCTAGAGCACGACAGCAGAGGTCTTCATGCCTGAATATAAAGCTCCCTTACGTGAAATTAAATTTGTAACTGACGAAGTATTGGATATGCCTGGCCATTACGCCAGCTTGCCAGCCTTTGCTGACGTTGCTACTCCTGACATGGTTGATGCCATTGTTACGGAAGGTGCAAAATTTTGTGAAAACGTTCTTTCTCCTCTTAATAAAGTGGGTGATGAAGAAGGTTGTACTCGTAACGACGACGGTACCGTTACTACTCCAACAGGCTTTAAAGCGGCTTACGAGCAGTTTGTAGAAGCTGGCTGGCCTTCAATGACTCACGGCGAAGAATTCGGCGGCCAAGGTCTACCTGAATCTTTGGGCATCGTAATGTCTGAAATGGTGGGTACGGCTAACTGGTCTTGGGGCATGTACCCAGGTCTTTCTCACGGCGCCATGAACACTATTACCCGTTGGGGTTCTGCTGAGCAAAAAGAAACTTACCTACACAAATTAGTAAGCGGTGAATGGACCGGTACCATGTGTCTTACTGAGCCAGCTTGTGGTTCTGATTTAGGTATTCTTAAGACTAAAGCTGAGCCAAATGCTGACGGTTCTTACGCTATTTCTGGTACTAAGATCTTTATCTCTGCCGGTGAGCACGACATGTCTGGCAACATCGTACATATCGTTCTAGCCCGTCTACCAGGTGCTCCAGAAGGTACTAAAGGTATTTCTTTGTTTATCGTACCTAAGTTCGTTGTTGCTGAAGATGGTTCTTTAGCCTCTGAGCGTAACGATCTAATTTGTGGTTCTATTGAACATAAAATGGGTATTCACGGTAACTCAACTTGCGTAATGAACTTCGATGGCGCTAAAGGTTGGTTGATTGGTCCTGAAAACAAAGGCCTATTGTGCATGTTCACTTTCATGAACACAGCTCGTATCGGTACTGCACTTCAAGGTGTTGCTGCTGCTGAAGGTTCTTTCCAGGGCGCGCTAACTTACGCTAAAGATCGTCTAGCCATGCGTTCACTAACAGGTGCTAAATTCCCAGAAAAAGCAGCTGACCCAATTATTGTTCACCCAGACGTTCGTAAAATGCTACTAACTCAGAAAGCATTTGCTGAAGGTGGTCGTGCACTTGTTTACTTAACGTCACAGCAAAACGACATCGTTCATCACGGTAACTCTGAAGAAGAGAAAAAAGCCGCTGACGATATGCTTGGCTTCCTAACGCCTATTGCGAAAGCTTTCCTAACAGAAGTAGGTTTAGAGTCTGCTAACCACGGTGTTCAGGTTTACGGTGGTCACGGGTTTATCGCTGAGTGGGGCATGGAGCAAATCGTTCGTGATACTCGTATTTCTACTCTTTATGAAGGCACTACTGGTATTCAAGCGTTGGATCTATTGGGTCGTAAAGTATTGATGACTCAAGGTCAGTCTTTGAAAAACTTCACCAAATTAGTTCACGGTTTCTGTAAAGAAGAAAGCGAAAACGAAGAGCTATCTTTGTACACGTCTGCACTAACAGAGTTGAACAAAGAGTGGGGCGATTTGACCATGAAGATCGGCATGACGTCTATGAAAGACCGTGACGAAGTAGGTTCTGCTTCTGTAGATTACCTAATGTATTCTGGTTACATCACGCTAGGTTACTTGTGGGCCAAGATGGCTAAAGTTGCATTAACTAAGCTAGCTGAAGGCACCACTGAAGAAGACTTCTACAAAGCTAAGCTAACCACAGCTCGCTTCTACTTCACTCGTATTCTTCCACGTACACGTTCTCACGCTGCTACTATGCTTGCTGGTTCTGATACGTTGATGGATCTAGATGCTGAACACTTCCAGTTCTAATTTGCAGTAAGTGATTTAGTTAAAAGCCGTCACTCATAGAGTGGCGGCTTTTTTTTGTCTTTAAGAAATGCCCTAACATCTTCTAGTAAATCTCCTGAGCTTTTACTCCGTTTACGCCAAATTACTTACTGGGCGGGCCTAACTAACATGCCTTGGCTATGCTTTTGCACATGACTGGATCACAGCTTTGCAATTTTGCTTTATTTTGGATCGTGTCATGGCCACATAACTCAGATTGATTGGCGGAATAAATAGGAATGCGCGCTTATTACTACTGGTTAGTGTAAAATCGCCCGCGAAAAACAGTGCCTGGTGGAAGTAGATATTTCCGCTCATATATATAGAGGATCGAACATGCCTGAATATACTGCTCCTTTGCGCGATATGCGTTTCTTGTTAAATGAAGTTTTTGAAGCGGATAAGCTGTGGGCGTCTATGCCGCGTTTAGCTGAAGCCGTTGATCCTGAAACGGCTGATGCCATATTAGAAGAAGCAGGCAAAATTGCGGCGAACGTAATTGCACCACTTAACCGTGATGGTGATGAGCAAAGCTCACAGTGGAATGACGGTGAAGTAACCGCACCAGATGGCTTTAAAGAAGCTTACCAAACGTACAGCGAAGGCGGTTGGGGCGGTCTTGGTGGCAGTGCTGAATTTGGCGGCATGGGCATGCCTAAGATGCTGGTTGGCCAAGTAGAAGAAATGATTCAAGGTTCTTGTGTATCATTTGGTTTGGCACCGATGCTAACCGCCGGCGCTTGCCTTTCTGTTGCAGCACACGCAAGCCAAGAATTAAAAGAGAAATACTTACCTAACATGTACTCTGGCCAATGGGCTGGTGCCATGGATTTAACCGAGCCTCATGCCGGTACTGACTTGGGTATTATTCGCACCAAAGCTGAGCCAAACGCTGATGGTTCTTTCGCAGTAAGCGGCACCAAAATTTTCATCACTTGGGGCGAGCATGACATGGCGGAGAACATCATCCACCTTGTACTAGCAAAACTTCCAGATGCACCAGCTGGCCCTAAAGGCATTTCGTTGTTCATCGTGCCTAAGTTTTTGGTAAACGAAGACGGTTCTCTTGGTGAGCGTAATACACTTTCTTGTGGTTCTATCGAACACAAAATGGGCATTAAAGCTTCAGCCACCTGCGTAATGAATTTCGATGGCGCTAAAGGCTGGTTAGTAGGCGATGAAAACAAAGGCCTAAACGCCATGTTCACCATGATGAACTACGAGCGTGTAGCGGTAGGTATTCAAGGCATTGGTATTGCTGAAAATTCTTACCAAAATGCTGTTTTGTACGCCAATGACCGTTTACAAAGCCGTGCGCCAACCGGTAAGCAAGCCCCTGAAAAAGCCGCTGACCCAATTATTGTTCACCCAGACGTACGTCGCATGTTGTTCACTATGCGTGCGCTAACAGAAGGTGGCCGTGCTTTCTCTACTTACGCGTCTAAGTGGTTGGATATCTCTAAGTTCTCTGACAACGCGGAAGATAAGAAGCTAGCCGAAGCCATGGTGGCGCTATTAACACCAGTGGTAAAATCTTTCCTAACCGACACCGCCCATGAAAGTACGGTTGCTGGCCAACAAGTATTTGGTGGACATGGGTTCATTCGTGAATGGGGCCAAGAGCAGCACGTACGTGATATTCGTATTACTCAAATTTATGAAGGCACTAACGGCATTCAGTCTCTTGACCTTATTGGTCGTAAGATTGCGGCAAACGGCGGTGCGTTCTTCAAGTTGTACATTGAAGAAATTAACCAATTCATAGCGTCTCAAGAAGGCAATGCAAAAATGGCCGAATTCATTACGCCATTAAAAGCAGCCGTAGCGAATCTTGTAGACCTGACCGATTGGGTAATGGATAAAGCACAAGGCAACGCTAACGAAATCGGCGCGTCTTCTGTTGAATTCTTGCAAGTGTTTGGTTACACCTCGTTCTCTTACATGTTTGCCATGAGCTCTGTGGTAGCCCTTGAGAAAGAAGGCAGCGAGCCTTTCTATGCTAACAAGCTAGCAACAGCACGCTTCTTCACTAAGCGTTTATTGCCAAGATACATCTCTTTAAGCGAAGCCGTTAAAGGTGGCGCTGATTGCTTGTACGGTATGGAAGCTGATCAGTTTTAATACCATGGATGGTATGTATCCTGATAGTGTCGGGAACGACTGTCAGGGTAATACCATGGATGGTATGTATCCTAAAAATGCAGGACGCAATTTTTAGGGTAAGTTCAGGATGGTTTGTATCCTAAAAATGCAGGACGCAATTTTTAGGATGAATTCAAGCTATCCTGATAGAACTTATATCTGTGCATAAAAAAACCAGCTTAGGCTGGTTTTTTTATGCCTAGTCACTTTTAAAGGAGGCTTTGACTAAAATATTCCACGGATTGAAAAGCCTGTGCTGGGAAACTAAGTCTTTGCGGGCTAACATAAGGCCTTTCTGAATTCTGTTGCTGTATAACAAGAGTAATAAAATGGCACTCGTTAAGTATTTACAAGTTTTAGCTAAGCATGATGGATCTGACTTATATTTGAGTACCGGAGCGCCGCCCAGTGCTAAATTTCAAGGCACGCTTAAGGCTTTGGGTAAAGAGGCGTTAAAACCTGGGCAGGTTAAAGCATTATTAGATTCAGTATTGGACGAAGCACAGAAGAAGGAATTTGAAGAGGAGTTAGAATTAAACCTTGCCATCTCAACCCCTGGCGGTGGCCGTTTTCGAATTAATGCCTTTAAACAGCGTACCGAAGTGTCGGTTGTGGCCAGAAACATCGTGACTAATATTCCCGACTTCGACACGTTAGGGCTTCCTGATGTTTTAAAAGACGTGATTATTGCTAAGCGTGGTCTCATTTTATTTGTGGGGGGCACGGGCTCAGGTAAATCTACTTCTCTTGCATCACTGATTGATCACCGTAACAGCACTTCAACGGGCCATATTATTACCATTGAAGACCCCATTGAATTTGTCCATAAACACAAAGGCTGCATTATTAATCAGCGTGAAGTGGGCGTGGATACTAAAAGCTTTCAAGCGGCGTTAAAAAATACGTTACGCCAAGCCCCTGATGTGATTTTAATTGGTGAAATCCGTGATCGTGAAACCATGGAACACGCATTAGCATTTGCGGAAACCGGCCACCTTGCCATTTCCACTTTGCATGCCAATAACGCTAACCAAGCGTTAGATCGCATTATTAATTTCTTCCCAGAAGAGCGTCACGCGCAAATATTGCAAGATCTTGGCTTAAATATGCAGGCTATTATTTCCCAACGTTTGATTCCAACCATTGATAATAAAAGAGTGGCGGCGGTAGAAGTTTTACTGGGCAATAAAACCATTCAAGAATTGATCTCTAAAGGAGATACCTCTGGTATTAAAGAGATTATGGCTAAGTCGGAAGGTTTGGGTATGCAAACATTTGATGCGGCGCTTTTTAAACTGCATGCTGCAGGTAGAATTAGTTTAGATGAAGCCATTAAAAATGCGGATTCGGCCAATAACTTACGCTTGCGTATAAAATTAAATGACAGTACCAATGGTGCCAGTGAAAATGGCGGCAGCCCCATGTCTTTATCTTTAGAAAAAACATCTGAAGAAATGCGTCACGAAAAAGAGCGAGAAAAAGAAGAAGCTGAACTAGCTGCACTCAGTCAATAATAGCGCTATTGTTTTTATAATAAGGCCACTGAATGTGGCCTTATTCTTTTGTCGTTAATTAAAGTACAAATGCCTCTGCGTTCATTTCCATGATACTCGCGCTTCCCGCTTGAATGGTTTTTTCAAGAGTGGCAGTACGAGGCAGAATTCGATCGAAATAAAACTGCGCAGTTTGAAGCTTAGCCTGGGTGAAAGGTGTTTGCTTTTCTTTGTCGGCAGCGGCTTGCGCCATGCGCACCCAAAAATAACCAAGCGTTACATAGCCTGAGTACATTAGGTAATCTACAGAGGCTGCCCCTAGGTTGTCAGGGTTTTTCATGGCTGACATGCCTATCTCCATAGTGAGCTCAAGCCATCGTGCGGTGGCAGCTTGTAATTCATTTGCCATTTTTCCAACCACGCAATGATCTTTATTTTCAGTGCAGAATGAATTTATTTCAGAGGTGAAAATTTTCAGCATTTCCCCTTGGGTGGCCAATACTTTACGCGCAAGTAAATCCATGGCTTGAATGCCGGTTGTGCCTTCATAAATGGCCGCTGCACGAGAGTCTCTTACAAATTGTTCCATGCCATTTTCACGGATATAGCCGTGCCCACCGAAAACTTGTAGGCCATGGTTAACGCTTTCCCAGCCCATTTCGGTATTAAAGCCTTTTAATATGGGGGTTAATAAATCTAGCAAAGATTGGCACCTTGTTTTACGATCTTCGTCTTGGCTGTAATCCAATTCATCAAATAATTTGGCCACATATAAATTAAAAGCACGTGAACCTTCAACAAAAGAGCGCTGCGTTAATAATAGGCGGCGAACATCAGGGTGAACAATAATAGAGTCGGCAGGTAAATCTGGATTTTTAGGGCCTGTTAAAGAGCGAAACTGAATCCTATCTAAGGCATATTGTGCAGCGTTTTGATAAGCCACTGATGCGGCAGCAGTACCTTGTTGGCCTATTAAATAGCGCGAGCGATTGACCATGGCAAACATAGCCGCCATGCCTTTATTTTCTTTGCTAATCAAAAAGCCTTTAGCCCCATCATAATTCATCACGCAGGTAGCCGAGCCGTTAAGGCCCATTTTATGTTCTATGGAGCCTACACTGGTGTGATTACGCTCCCCTAAACTGCCATCATCATTTACTAAAAACTTGGGCACTATGAATAGCGAAATACCCTTAATTCCATCAGGGGCTCCTGGAATACGGGCTAACACCAGCATAATGCTATTGCTATTTTCAATAAGGTCAGAATCACCACCTGTAATAAACATTTTCGTGCCTGTTACGCTGTAGCTGCCGTCAGCTTGAGGTTCCGCTTTGGTTTTAATTAGGCCAAGGTCAGAGCCACCTTGAGGCTCTGTCATACACATGGGGCCTCCCCAAATACCTTCGACCAGCTTTGGTAAATACTTATCTTTAATTTCTTGGGAGGCATTTTTTTCAATGGCGGCTATGGAGCCGTCACGAATACCGTATAGTGAAAATGCAGTACAGGCTGATAAATTCATTTCACAAATGGCACCGTTCAATAAATAAGGTAAACCTTGGCCGCCATATTCTGGAGACTCACTCAATTGCGTCCAGCCTGCATCTATGTATTTTTTCATGGGCTCTTTAAAGCAAGGCGGGGCGATAACCTCACCATTTTCAACACGGCAGCCTTGTTGATCACCCAATTGATTGAGAGGTTGAATTTCTTGTTCAGCGAATTTGCCGGCCTCAGATAGAATACTTTCCATTAATTCACGGTTCACATCGCTAAACTGAGGGATGTCTTTAAAGCAGGTGTAAGTATCTAATACATCGTCAATGATGAAGTTATAGTCTTCAAGAGGGGCTTGATAGATAGGCATGGGCGTTTTGAACCTTCACTGCAATTAGTTGAGTTTCTTCAAATGTACCTGATCGTAGGGCTAGTGAAATTGGTGAGAAGGGTTAAAAGTATTGGCCTAATAATCGCCGAATTTCGTTACGGCCATATTTAAGAATTGTGAACTTTAGGTTTAAAAGGGATAAAAACTAAACCCAGCAAGGCTGGGTTAGAGAAGGTGCGATTTATAATGGGGGCTATAGGGGGCTAAAGTTTTTGAAAGTCACTAAAGGATAGGGTATTTGGGTTAAAGCAGATACTGCCTTCAGAGTTGTAGCTGTGGATATTCTTCTTAATACACGGCGTTGCTGTTTCTATTTCAAATAATTCTGACAATGATGAAGAGTCCTTTGGAAAGCTTTCCCATAGAGTTGAAATATCCACCGTACCAAGCATTTTATTAACTGAATGTTGAGCAGCTGCGGTAGGATCTTTAGGTACTCTTTCCAGTATTATTTTTGGATATGAGCCAGAGTATTTATCCAGTAAATTAATTTGAATATTATTGCCTTCCAGTTTTTGTGCATCATATATTTGAAAATGATGAGTGTTATATACCACTGCCAATGGGCGCTGCTCATATACAAAGCTCATACCTGCTACTAGGCAGCTAATTTGAAATAAGGCAATAATAGATAAGTCACGAATCAATTCTTTTCTTGGTTTAGCTATATTGTATATAACCAGTGTTAAAAGCGGCCCTAAGATCATATCCACAGCAATCACAATTTTTAAACCGTCTTCGGCTCCACCAGCAAAGGTTAAAGCGCCGGGATACCAGATGAAATAGACTAAAGAAATAATAACGAGCAAAAGAATGGCGCTAAAGCCAACGTGAACGGCTGCAGCTCCCCAGCGGGAGGCCGGAAAATGAAAGGTACTCATATTTAACTACTCTATAAAAGACAGGGTAATTATGCTTAATTTTAAGCCTTAGTAAAATATTAAATTGGGGAAATTAGAAGCAGTTTTAAATAAGTGTGGGAGTGCTTTCTGGGGAAGTCGAATGCTCTCTTAAATGTTAAAGAGAGCATTCATTTACTCATTTGTTTAGATTAGGCTAGCACTTTTCATCTAGTTTCTGTTTAAGCACTTTATTTACCATGCCTGGGTTAGCGGAACCCTTGCTGGCTTTCATGACTTGTCCCACAAAGAACCCTACCATTTTACCGCGCTTGTCCGGCTCGGCACTGACGTAGTTTTCAACTTGAGAGGCATTGTTGGCCAGTACTTCATCAACAATGGTTTCAATTGCACCAGAGTCACTGACTTGTTTCAAACCTAGACTTTGAATGAGGGAATCTACGTTTCCGCCTTTTTGATCCTTCTCTTCTAAATCCCACAGAGCTGCAAAAACCGCTTTAGCGCCTTTTCCTGAGATAGTATTGTCTTTTATACGGGCGACCATGGCACCAAGGTCATTGGCACTAATTGGGCTGTTAGTTATATCCACTTCGTTTTTATTTAACGCAGCCGATAGTTCTCCCATTACCCAGTTAGCCGCTAATTTATAATCGCCACACTTTTCAGCCACTTGCTCGAAATAACCGGCCAGTTCACGAGTAGCGGTTAATACGCCAGCATCATATTCAGACAGCCCTTGTTCATCCATAAGACGCTGTTTTTTCTGATCAGGCAATTCAGGTAGCGTTTTACGAATGGCTTCAATGTAGTCGTCATCAATAACAATAGGCAGTAAATCTGGGCACGGGAAGTAGCGGTAATCGTTGGCCACTTCTTTTGAGCGCATGGAACGGGTTTCCATTTTATTGGCATCAAACAAACGAGTTTCTTGTGTGATGACGCCGCCATCTTCAAGAATGTCACGTTGGCGTTCAATTTCAACGTTAATGGCTTGCTCTACAAAACGGAAACTGTTGACGTTTTTAATTTCGGTACGAGTACCAAACTCCTCTTGGCCTACAGGGCGCAAAGAAACGTTACAGTCACAACGCATAGAGCCCTGTGAAAGGTCTCCGTCACAAATGCCTAAATAGGTGACGATGCTGTGCATTTTTTTGAAATACGCCACCGCTTCTTTTGCGTTGCGCATTTCAGGCTCGGACACTATTTCAATTAGTGGCGTACCTGCACGATTTAAATCAATGCCCGACATGCCGCTGAAGTCTTCATGCAATGACTTACCTGCATCTTCTTCTAGATGTGCACGAGTTACATTTATTGTACGTGTGGTGCCGTCATCAAGGGTAATGTCAATGGCACCCATGCCCACAATTGGATGGTGCAACTGAGTGGTTTGATACCCTTTAGGCGAGTCAGGATAAAAATAATTTTTACGATCAAATACTGAAACCTTGCCAATTTCAGCGTCAATCGCACAACCAAACTTAACAGCCATGGCCAAAGCTTCGGCGTTAAAAACAGGCAGTACGCCAGGTAAACCTAAATCTACCAAAGAGGCTTGCGTATTGGCATCAGCACCAAACGCGGTACTTGAACCTGAAAATATTTTAGATTTTGTGGCCAGTTGAGCGTGAATCTCAAGGCCAATAACAACTTCCCATTCCATGATGGATTCCTATAAATAAAACGTTAAATGCCTTGAGGGGCGTCGTTATGATGAGTAGTCACTTGCTGGAATTGGTGGGCGACATTTAGCATGTCAGCTTCACTCCAGTAGTTGCCAATAATTTGTAATCCAACCGGTAAATCATTTACCTTACCAGCAGGAATAGACATGCCGGGCAAGCCCGCTAGGTTGGTAGCTATGGTGAAGGCATCTTCAAGATACATGGCCACAGGGTCATTGGTTTTTTCACCTACTTTAAAGGCAGGTGTAGGCGATGTTGGCCCCATTACAAAATCCACTTCTTCAAATGCTTTCATAAAGTCATCTTTAATTAAGCGGCGAATTTTTTGTGCTTTTACATAATAGGCATCGTAAAAACCGGTAGACAGTGCATAGGTGCCGATCATGATTCGACGCTTAACTTCATCGCCAAAACCTTCACCGCGACTGCGACAATAAAGATCACTTAAATCTTTAGGGTCTTCACAGCGATGTCCAAAGCGCACGCCATCCATGCGAGATAAGTTTGCTGAACATTCAGCTGGCGCGACAACATAATATGCTGGAATAGAAAGGTGGGTATTGGGTAGGCTAATTTCTTTAATGGTACAGCCGAGTTTTTCGTATTCGCTAATGGCGTCTCGAACGGTTTTAGCCATGGCTGGGTCTAGGTTTTCAGGGAAGTATTCTTTTGGCAAGCCAATGACTTTACCCTTGATGTCGTTATTCAAGCTGGCAGTGTAATCAGGAATCTCCTGATCAATACTGGTGCTGTCTTTTTCATCAAAGCTGGCCATGACATTTAGCATCATGGCAGCATCTTCAGCATTACGGGTAATGGGACCTGCTTGATCTAAAGAAGAGGCAAAAGCAATCATGCCAAAACGAGAGCAGCGACCATAAGTTGGTTTAAGACCTGTTAAACCACAAAGAGCGGCTGGTTGACGGATCGACCCACCAGTATCCGTGGCGGTAGCGGCTGGCACTAAGCGAGCTGCCACAGCAGCAGCAGAACCACCTGATGAGCCACCAGGAATTCGGTCTTTATCCCAAGGGTTTTTTACGCCGCCAAAAAAGGAAGATTCGTTAGAAGACCCCATGGCAAACTCGTCCATGTTGGTTTTACCCAAACAAACGGCCCCTTGTTTTTTAAAGTTATCTACAACGGTGGCGTCATAGGGGGGAATGAAATTCCCTAACATTTTAGAGCCACAGGTGGTTAGGGTGCCATCGGTGCAAAAAATGTCTTTATGGGCGAATGGTACGCCTGTCCATTTGGTGGCGTTGCCGGATGCGCGACGCTCATCGGCGGCCTGTGCATCTTTAAGCGCCAGTTCTTTAGTGACGGTAATGAAGCTATTAATACCGTCGTTTTTTTGATCAAGTTGTTCAATGCGATCTAAAAAATGCTGTGTAATTTCAACGCTGGTGAAATCGCCTGCTTCAAGGCCGTTAGCAATTTGAGTAAGAGTTAGGTTATGCATGGCTATTAATCGATCACCTTAGGGACAAGGAAAAGGCCGTCTTCCTGAGCAGGTGCACAGGCCATGAATTTTTCACGTTGGTTTGTTTCAGTCACCACATCAGCGCGTAAACGCTGAACTGCATCAGTAGGGTGTGCTAATGGCTGAACGTCATCGGTATTTACCGCATTCATTTGCTCTACTAATTCAAGGATATTACTAAGATCGGATTGATATTGACCAATCTGGTCTTCGGTTAGACTTAAGCGGGCTAATTCCGCAATATTTTTCACATCTGAGCGATCAAGCGCCATGGTATTCTCTCTACCTTTGAGTGCATCTTTAAAAGGGGTATAAGTTAACACATTTGTGCCTTGCTCAAAAAGCCCGCCGTTGATAGTCTAGGCCAAAATAAAAGCCTTCGCTTATTCGGATACTACGATGTTTAAAAAATTAAGAGGGATGTTCTCTAGCGATCTATCCATTGATCTGGGGACCGCTAATACACTTGTTTATGAACGTGAAAAGGGCATTACCTTAAACGAACCTTCAGTGGTTGCCATTCGTATACAAGGCAATCAAAAATCTGTGGCGGCGGTAGGAACTGAAGCAAAGCGTATGCTGGGCCGTACACCGGGCAATATTCAAGCAATTCGTCCGTTAAAAGACGGTGTCATTGCCGATTTCCAAGTGACCGAAAAAATGTTGCAGCACTTTATTAAGCAAGTGCATCAAGACAGCTTCTTTACCCCCAGCCCGCGAGTTCTAGTATGTGTGCCTTGTCAATCTACTCAAGTTGAGCGTAAAGCCATTCGTGAATCTTGTATTGGTGCGGGTGCTCGTAAAGTTTATTTAATTGAAGAGCCTATGGCAGCAGCTATTGGTGCAGGCCTACCGGTTGAAGAAGCCAGTGGTTCAATGGTGGTAGACATTGGTGGCGGTACCACAGAAATTGCCATTATCTCGTTAAATGGTGTGGTTTACAGTGAATCAGTGAAGGTGGGTGGCGATAAATTTGATGAGGCGATTGTGACGTATGTGCGTCGTAATTATGGGTCATTAATCGGTGAAGCCACCGCCGAGCGAGTAAAACAAGAGATCGGCACCGCTTACCCTGGGGCTGAAGTGCGTGAAATTGATATTCGCGGTCGAAATCTAGCCGAAGGTATTCCTCGTTCCTTTACTTTAAATTCAAATGAAATTCTTGAAGCTTTACAAGAGTCCCTTGCTGGAATAGTTCAGTCTGTGAAAAGTGCCTTAGAGCAGTGTCCACCAGAATTGGCGTCTGATATTGCTGAGCGTGGTTTGGTGCTAACCGGTGGTGGTGCCATGCTGCGTGATATTGATAAATTGTTAAGCGAAGAAACGGGTCTTCCGGTATTCCTTGCTGATGAGCCTTTAACCTGTGTGGCCAGAGGTGGTGGTCGTGCAATGGAAACCATGACGGATCAGCAACTGGAACTTTTGGCATCGGATTATTAATCATTTAATTTAATTAAATGATTGTCCAACACAGAAGGTAAACTTGTATCATCTGTGTGGCCATTGAACTAAGGAGCTAGACATTAAGGGTATCTTTTCTGCTGGGCCAACCCTAGGCTACCGTTTATTCTTTGCGGTATTTTTATCCTCTGCCCTCATGATTTGCGATAAATACATGGAACCTACCAAGGATGTTCGTAGCGCCTTGGGGTATCTTGTGCTGCCTGTGCAATGGGTGTCGAGTTTGCCTGGTCAATTAGGTGTATGGGCAGGTGAATCGGCCATGAGTCACGCAAGTTTATTGGAAGAAAATAATCGTTTACGCTTAGAGTCACTGGTACTTAAGCAAAAAGTACAGCAAATGATCTCAATTCGCACCGAAAACCATCAACTACGCGAGCTTCTTAATACTTCTGAGCAACTGGACGATAAAATTCTAGTGGCTGAGCTTATTGGAGTAGATCCCGACCCTTATACTCACCATATTATTCTTAACAAAGGCCAGCAGCATGGCGTATTTGTGGGGCAGCCCATATTAGATTCGCAAGGGCTAATGGGGCAGGTGATTGAAGTCTTGCCGTATACCAGCAGAGTATTATTGGTGGCTGATAATAATCACGCTATACCTGTTCAGGTAAACCGTAATGGCGTTAGAGCAATTGCGGTAGGGTCAGGCAAGTTAGATGAATTAATTCTTATATACGTACCAGATACCGCAGATATTAAAGTGGGAGACCAATTAGTGAGCTCTGGCTTAGGCGGACGCTATCCTAAAGGCTACCCTTTGGGTGAAATAAGTCAGGTATCCCATGATCCTGGGGAGCCATTTGCCATTGTAAAAGCAACGCCTGCCGCGAGTTTAGACAGAAGTCGTCATGTTCTACTGGTGTTCTCGATGGGCAGCCAGTTACCTAAAACGCCTTTAATTGTAGAGCCTTCCCAGACTGAGGAAGCACCATGATAAAAGCGTATTTGGTCATTCTACCAACATTTTTTGTGGCGTTTGTTTTTGCCATCTTTCCTTTAGCGAAATACTTAGATTATGTTCGCCCTGAATGGGTGGCCATGACGTTGATATTTTGGGTGTTAGTATCCCCTAATCGTGTGGGAATTTTCATGGGGCTATGTATGGGGCTATTGCTTGATGTATTGCATGGTCAAATATTGGGCTTAAATGCTTTGGCACTCAGTGTATTGGCCTATTTATGTATGCTGCTTCATTCGCGGATGCGCCTTTATAATACTATTCAGCAAAGTTGTTTGGTTTTTGTGCTGGTGGGCTTGTATTTATTGGTAAGCTACTGGAGTGAGTCTATTGTGGTGGGTCAGGGGAATATAGCCTTATTATGGCCATCTCTTGGCAGTGCACTCATTTGGCCTGTTTGGTATAACTTGTTATCAGCTGTACGTCGTTACTTTAGGGCTTAATTGGTAAGTGGCCCGTATCTCTATGGAACTACATGAATAAGCTTATTTTGGCATCGGCTTCACAGCGTCGAAAAGAACTGTTGCAGCAAATAGGGGTCTACTTTAATTGCATGCCCATGGACATTGATGAAACCAGTTTACCAGATGAAGATGCCCAAGCTTATGTGTTAAGGCTGGCAGAACAAAAAGCGTTAGCAGCATTGCCCAATTCCAATGGATTACCTGTATTAGGGTCTGATACCTGTATTTTATTGGATGGTGAAATTATGGGTAAACCTAAGACTGAACAAGATGCCATAGATATGCTAAGGCGGTTGTCGGGTAGAGATCATCTTGTGAAAACGGCAGTGGCGTTGTGTTGCGAAAAGGATTCAAAAGTTCAGTTATGCTCTGAGGTGGTAGAGACTCAAGTTAGTTTTGCTGAATTAAGTGATGCACAAATAGTCAACTATGTGAAAACCGGTGAATCCATGGATAAAGCCGGAGCTTACGGTATTCAAGGGCGAGCTGCCGTTTTTGTAAGTTGCATTAATGGCAGCTATAGCAATGTGGTGGGATTACCTTTGGCAGAAACGGCTCGAATGCTAGAAAAAATGGGTGTTGAAATCTGGCAATACTAAACAGGTATTTAAGCCTATTAGAAGCCTTGGCATCAATAATTGAATTTAACCCGTCTGTTAATAGACACATTAAAGTAGTCGGCTAATGAATACTGAAATACTGTTAAATGTAACACCCACGGAAACCCGCATGGGGTTAGTGGAAAATGGTGTATTACAGGAAATTTACATTGAACGCAGTAATTGCCGTGGCATTGTTGGCAATATTTATAAAGGCAAAGTGGTGCGTGTGTTGCCGGGTATGCAAGCCGCATTTGTTGAAGTGGGTTTAGAGCGCGCAGCATTTATTCATGCAGCTGATATTCAAGGGCCTATAAAAACCAGTGAAGCTGCAAGAAAACAACCCGATGCCATTAGTAGCTTACTGCATGAAGGTCAAAGCTTAGTGGTACAGGTCACTAAAGATCCTATTGGTAGCAAGGGTGCACGGCTCACTACCCATATATCTATACCATCTCGTTATCTCGTATTTATGCCTAATACTCAGCACGTGGGCATTAGCCAGAGAATTGAAGATGAAGGGGAGCGCGAACGTTTACGTAACCTTGTTCAAACTTGTATGAAAGAAGAGGGTTTAACCGATGAGTGTGGTTTTATCTTGCGCACAGCAGCCGAAGGCGCGGGTGAAGACGAAATTTTAAGTGACACTCGGTATTTACAACGAGTATGGAATAAAGTTCAAGAACGAATTAAGACCGTGGCTGCACCAGGTAAAATTTATGAAGAATTGCCACTTCACCTTAGAACATTTCGAGACTTTATTCGCCCTGATGTAGATAAGGTACTGATTGACTCGAAAGAAAATTACCAAAACTCCCAAAAGTTTGCTCAATTATTTGTTCCTGAAGTCAGTGAGAAACTAGAATATTACCCTGGGGAGCGCCCCATTTTTGATTTGTATTCAGTAGAAGATGAAATTCAAAAAGCCTTAGGTAAAAAAGTACAGCTTAAGTCAGGCGGTTATTTAATAATCGATCAAACCGAAGCCATGACAACGGTAGACGTCAATACCGGTGGTTTTGTTGGTCACAGAAATTTAGAAGAAACCATTTTCAAAACCAATCTTGAAGCGGCTACGGTGATTGGTCGTCAGCTTAGGCTGAGGAACTTGGGCGGCATCATCATCATTGATTTTATTGATATGGAAGATGTGGAACATCAGCGTCAAGTGTTAAGAATGCTTGAGAAAGTGCTGGAAAAAGATCATGCAAAAACAAAAATTAGCCAAGTATCTGAGCTAGGCCTAGTTGAGATGACTCGTAAGCGTACTCGCGAAAGCTTAGGCCAAATGTTATGTGAGCCCTGCACGCATTGTGCTGGTCGGGGTACGGTTAAAACGCCGGAAACTGTTTGTTATGAAATATTCAGGGAGCTTCTTCGTGAAGCTAGAACCTATGATGTAAACGGCTATCTCATTCTGGCTGCGCAAAATGTAATAGACTTATTGCTTGATGAAGAAAGTCAAAGCTTGGCTGATTTAGAAAATTTCATAGGTAAAACCATAAAATTGCAAGTTGAACCCATGTACAGCCAAGAGCAGTATGATGTGATTCTTCAATAAACTCATGAAAAAAACAGCTATTAAGCAAGGCCTAAACGGCCTGAACCTATTGCTGGTGGCAACCTTTTTAGTGTTGGCTCTATACAGTGCAATAGGTCAGCAGATCCTTCCATATATTGGTCAATACAAATACGATACAGAGCGCTATTTAAGTGAAAAGCTAAAAAGCCCTGTGAGTATTGATTTAATATCTGGGGATATGCAGATGCTAACGCCATCCATTCATGTGGAAGGTATCACCCTGCAGGGTGTGGACTCCAAACAAAACCCTATATTAAAAATCTCATCTGTAGATGCAGTTTTAGATTCTAGACTGTCTCTTGTCAACTTAGCACCTGTCTTTAAATCCATCCGTTTATCTGGTGTTTCATTGACTCTGGATGAAAATATGATCTCTGCTAGTACTGATGACAACAATTCAAATAATGCCTTGGTAATTCAAAGCTTTGTTGAAGGTTTGTTGTTGCAACAGCATATTGAGTTTAGCGATGTCAGCATTGAAACGAATATAAAGGATCAAAAGCAAACCTTATCGTTTGATCAATTGGTAATGACAGGAGATGGGTTTAATCGTCTTATGACTGGCAGTTTAAGTTACGGACAGGAAAATGAGATAAAAACGGCGATTCGAATATACAGTCAAGGTAGTCCATATAATTTACCTGACTTTTATGCTCGGGGAGTCATGGAGATTCCAAATCTAGACATAGCCTATTGGTTAAGTAAATTCACAGATAAATCTTCAATTTCTGAAATGCATGCATCAGGTATTCTAGGGTTTGAATTTAAAAGTGGCCTCTTGAATTATGCCAAACTCAATGTAGTGAGCCCGCAGTTAAGTATTTTAAATAAAGCTCCAATAAAACAGATAAGTACGGAAATCTGGCTTAAGCAAAAAGGCCCTGATAGCTGGGGGTTGTGGCTGGAAGAAGGGGCTTTTCGTCTAAACGAAAAAAAATGGCAGATTGATAATGTGGGGCTAGAGTTAACAAAAACAGTTGACGGTGCTCGCTGGCATGGCTTTTTAAAGCATATGGATTTGCAATATTGGCAGCAACTTACGACTGATCTTGCTGTTCTGCCGAGTAACCTATCAGAACTCATTACTGGTCTTAATCCTTCCGGTGACATTCACAATATAAATCTGATATATCAGCATAAAGAAGAACAAGACCCTGAATTTACCATAGCCGGTGAATTGATTAACGTGTCCACTCAGGCCAATGAAGGAATACCTAAATTAGTGAATGTAAGCGGTGTGGTGGCTACCAGTCAGGATCGCGGCAGGCTACAGTTTTCATCAGAAAATATGGTGTTATTTTTCCCTGAAATTTACCAAACCCCCTTTCAAATTAATAAAGGCCAGGGGCAGATAGATTGGTACCTAGAGGAAAAGCAAACAAAACTGGTGGGTAACGGCCTTAAATTAAATATAGATGGGCTTGAAAGCGTTCAAGGGGGTTTTCAATTGTGGCTGCCAAAAGAAGCAGTGGTGGAACCCGCCCTTGCTTTGAATCTATCATTGAATCACGCTAACGTGAATATGCAAAAGGTATTCGTGCCTGAAGTCGTGGATGAGGGGTTAAAGGATTGGCTGAATAATGCATTAATTCAGGGGGCTGTGGAAAAGGGGAATTTCTTTTTATACACATCTTTGGCTGCAGAAAATTCACAGGCGCAGATGGAGATGTATTTCGATTTTGATAACGTAAATTTAGAGTATCTTGATGGTTGGCCAGAGATTGAAAATTCAAAGGGTAAGTTATTCATTGAAAATAACTTAGTCCTTGGCTCTATTAAATCAGCGACGACCTTAGGGGGAGAGTTAAGTCATGCCCAAGTGGCATTTCAGCAAGACATTAACGAAAATGGCTTTTTGTGGGTTGAAGGTGACTCCCACGGTAATGGCCACGAATTTTTATCTTATTTACAAAGTACAGATCTTAAAGAATTAGTGGATAACATTATGGATGATTGGACTTTAACAGGGTCTCATCAAACAAAATTAGGACTTAAAGTCCCGCTAGATACACCCATTGAAGATATCAAAGTCGATGTAAGCAGCAGTTTAATTAAGTCAGACCTATATATATCCCAGGCTGATTTAACTTTATCGTCATTAGCTGGGAAAATTAACTACCGTAGTAGTGAAGGACTTACCAGCTCCAGTTTGGCAGCTAACTTATGGGGCCAGCCAATTAATGCTGTGATTAAAAGTCAGGTAAGTGAGAGTGATTTAAAAGCTGATATTGCCTTCACTGGCGTAGTTGAGGCTAATTATTTAAAGGACTGGCTAAAACTTGGGTTACTAAACCCTCTATCAGGCAGTTCATTGGTAAGTGGGCATTTTCTAATTGATACTCATGACACAGGTTTTACAGGTCTAAATATAGAGTCCAACCTGAAAGGCTTTACATTGGACTTGCCAGAGCCATTTTATAAGAAACCTCAAGATGAAGTGGACTTTAATACCAGTTTGAAAATTGATGAAGGATTAACCTTAAAACTCTCATATGCTGATAAAGTTAATTTGGCTTTGCGTATGGAGAATGAACTTCTAGCATCAGGGCAGGTATTTCTCGGTGCCACCGAAGCTTATGTGCCAAACACTCAAGGTCTGACAATTCAAGGTCACCTGCCTACTATGAATTTAGATGACTGGTTGGTGGTTTGGGAAGGGATTACGGGCCTTAGTGATCGTTATTCATCAATTAAAGATGACAATGAGAGCGATAACCTTATTAATAAAATAGTTTTAAGCAGTGATGAGGTGACCATAAAGGATTTAAAATTTGAGCATGTTAAATCTGAAATTAAAAAAAGTGGTGACGACTGGGTATTGGATGTAGATTCACCAGTGGCAAAGGGCCAGCTTGTTTATAATTTAAATGAGCCTACTTTAATTAACTTAGACTATTTGCATTGGCCCATGCCACAGCAAGAAAATGAAATAGAGGAATCAGACCCACTTGTGAACATTGAGCCTAGTGAATTCCCCTCCTTAGATTTTGATATAAATGAAATTTTTGTTGGCCCCACCAACTATGGCCAATGGAAGATGAAACTCAGACCTAGCGCTGAAGGAGCAAGTTTAACCGACATTGTTGGCAATATTAAAAAACTAGATGTTAAAGGGACAATTAACTGGAATAAAACATTAAACAGTGAAGATGGACAGTCAACTGGATTTAACCTTTTACTGTCAAGTAAGGATGTAGGGGGGATTCAAAAAGCTTGGCATAAAAAACCAGCCGTGGAAGCAGAATTTGGCGAAGCAAAAATTGATATTACTTGGCAAGCTAATCCGCTGGACTTTCAGTTTGAAAGTTTAAATGGCACGTTAGATATTAATTTTAAGGATGGCCGATTCATTGAAACAGGTGATACGGCGGCGCTAAGTGCATTTGGTATTTTGAATTTTGGAGCGATTGGTAGGCGTCTGCGCTTAGACTTTTCTGATGTTTATCAAAGTGGTTTGCATTTTGACAGCGTAAAGGGAAAGACCAAAATAACAAATGGGCTTATCAATATTATTGATACCATTGACTTCCAAGGGCCTTCAGCTAATTTTTCAGCTAGTGGCACAGTCAATACTTTGAATAAACAATTAGATCAAGAGCTATCAGTGACCTTTCCTGTTTTTAGTACCTTACCCTTGGTAGCGATTCTTGCTGGGTTTGCTCCTCCTATAGCGGCTTCAATTTTTGTGGGTGAAAAATTAGTGGGGGATGAGATTGAGCGATTCTCCAGTGCAACCTATAAACTTACCGGCACCTGGGATAAACCTGAATTAAATATTATGAAACGCTTTGATAATGATATTGAAGGTAAAAAAGAAAAAACCTTTTGGCATAGAATGAAAGATGTATTTGGTATGGGGAGTGATGACTGATGTTGTGTTGTGTAGCCCAAATGAACAGTAAAAAAGATGTGGATGCTAATCTTGCAATGGCTGAGACATTAATTGCTCAAGCTGCAAATAGTGGAGTGAAGCTATTTTTGTTGCCAGAAATGTTTGCATGTCTAGGGGTCTCAAATCAGTATGAAATGGCAGCCACTCGTTTTACTGAAGAGGATGTATTAGCCACTTTAGCTGGGTGGAGTAAGAAATTTAAAATGTACTTAGTGGCTGGATCCATGCCTACGGTAAATTCCGGTAAGGAAGATGTCATACATTCTAATAAAGTGCATGCAGCATGCTTGGTTTTTTCACCAGAAGGAAAACAAATAGCAAATTATCATAAAATTCATTTATTTGATGTGGATGTGGAGGATGAAAAAGGCAGCTATAAAGAATCTGATACATTTATTGCAGGGCAATCGCCACAAATTGCTCAATTGGATGATGTAAAGCTAGGGTTAAGTATCTGCTATGATTTACGATTTCCTGAGTTATTCCAGCATTATATGGCCGAAAATTGTCAAATAATGACAGTACCTTCGGCCTTCACTTACCAAACAGGTAAAGCGCATTGGGAAATTTTACTGCGTGCTAGGGCCATAGAGACTCAGAGCTTTATTCTGGCGGCTAATCAAGTGGGGGTCCATGAAGATGGGCGCAGAACTTGGGGGCACAGTATGATTGTGGACCCAAGTGGCGAAATATTAGCGCAAGTAACAGGTGACGAGCCCGGAATAGCCATTGCCGAATTAAATTTTGAGCGCTTGGCACACAGGCGAAAAACAATGCCATTACAGCAGCACAAGCGCTTAAATTAGATTTATTCGTAATGGGTTTTTATAAATAAAAACAATTTACGCGCGTCGGTTTTCCCCATCTTCCCTGGAGCATCAGGGTCTTCTTCTTTTAACTTGTGCTCTTTGACAGCATTGCGAATTAGTTGTCGCAAGTGCTGTACATCTTGCACATTAAACTCTTCGCAAAATTCACTTAGAGCGTCAGAGCCTTGTTCAATTAAACGATCACGCCAGCGTTCTTGCTGGTGTAGTACTCGGTTAAATACATCGCTGCTGGGATTCATCTTGTCTAAAGCTAACTGAATGGCGTCAAGGTCTTCTGTGCGCATAACTTTGCCCACATATTGAAGGTGGCGACGTTTGGCTTCGTTCTTTTTAATGCGAGCCCATTCTTCAATGGCGACCAGTAAAGTATCGGATAGTGGAAGGTTGGCTCTTTGCTTTTTAGGCAGCTCGCAGATGAATTTTCCTAAATCTTGCAGCGCATGCATTTCTCTTTTAACTTGAGACTTACTAGGCCCTAAGTATTCATTATCTAACTGATCATCTTCATGCATGAGTGTTTCCAAATAGAGCTATAAATTAAGTTAATGAGTTTAGAAACTAATCGTTTCTTAGTGCTAAAAATAAAAGCCAGCGGCTAAACCTAAAAAGGCGAAAAAGCCCACCACATCGGTAATAGTGGTTAATAATACGCTGCCTGCTAGGGCAGGGTCGACTTTAATGCGTTTAAGCCAAAGGGGTAAAAATGCCCCTGCCATGACGGCTACAATTAAATTAATAATAATGGCAGCCCCTATGATTAAGGATATTTTAATATCTGAAAACCAAAAATAGGTAGCGCAAGCCACAACGATGGCCCACAGCAAACCATTGCTAATGCCGACTAAAAACTCTCGACTCAGCAGCCAACGTACATTGCTAGAATCTATATGGCCAATCGCTTGCCCACGAATGATAAGTGTTAGGGTCTGGCTACCAGCGACCCCTCCCATGCTAGCAACGATAGGCATTAAAACCGCTAATGCCACCACTTGATCTATAGTGCCTTGAAATATGCTAATTACGGCACTGGCCAGAAACGCTGTCATTAAATTGATGCCCAACCAGATAGCACGGCGTCGGCTGGTTTTTAAGGCTGGGGCAAAGGTATCTTCATCTTCATCAAGGCCTGCCATGCTCATTAATGAGTGATCGGCATCTTCACGAATGACGTCAACAACATCATCGATGGTAATTCGGCCCAGTAGCTTACCGCTTTTTTCATCAACAACCGGTGCAGAAATAAGGTCGTGACGTTCAAATATTTGAGCAACGCCAGTATCTTCCATGGTTGCACGAATAGTAATGATATCTGTGCTCATTATCTCGCGCACAGTGGTGTCTGCATCACTTACCAATATTTTGTTTATAGGTAAGATACCAATGAATTCATCATGACGATTAACCACCAGTAAATTATCCGTCATTTCAGGTAGGCTGCGATGGCGACGTAAATAACGCAGTACCACCTCAAGGGTAATATCAGGCCTTACCGTGACAGTGTCGGTGTTCATCAGACCACCAGCACTGTCCTCAGGGTAGGATAGTACCGCTTCAATGCGAGCCCTATCCTGGCTGTCCATGGTGGTTAAAACTTCTTGGGTAACCGTATTGGGTAAGTTTTGTAAGAGATCGGCCACATCATCAGTGTCTAAATCGGTCATGGCGTTTGCCACTTCCTGAACACTCATTCGGTTTAAAACCCAACTTTGTAATTCGTCACTTAAATTATGTAGGACCTCCCCTTCATTCTCGTCCTCTATTAAATTCCATAATAAATTACGTTCTTTAGGAGGAGATGACTCAAGAAGGTGGGCAACGTCTGCAGCTTGTAAATCGCTATTAAGGATGCGGCGCACTTGTGCCAGTGCACCACTTTCAAGGGCTGCACCAAGGCTTTTAAGTTTTTTTGACTGATGTTGGCCCCGAGACATAAACCTATCCTTTTTTACAGGCGCGCAATTGTAACGCCAAAGGTGTAAACAGGCTATTAAAGTGTAGTTGAATCGAACAGAAGGGGGCGATGTAGGTTGCTTGGAATTGTATGCTTTGAACTTTTTGGAGAATAGGGGGATTTTTACTTATTGGTCACTCTTCTTCTTCAAAGCGATTGTTAATAAGGTCAAGAATGGCTTGCATGGCGGTTGTTTCATCCTGACCATCTATTCTTATGGTCAGCGTACAGCCTTTGCTAGCGGCCAGCATCATAACCGACATAATGCTTTTGCCATCGACTTCCTTATCGTTAAAGGAAATCTTTATTTTGCTGGAAAAAGAGGAGGTGGTAGAAACCAGTTTAGCAGCAGCTCTTGCGTGCAGGCCAAGTTTGTTAATGATGGTGGCAGAGTTTTCTAGCATGCTAAATGTAATTATTAGGGATAATCTGCTTACCTTATAACCCTTGGTTGGGGGTGTCTACCTTGGAATTATTATTTTTAATATGTGCTTTATAACATTAGTGTCATCCAGTCTCTAAATTAGCCATCAAGTTCTCTGTGTCTAAGCTGTACATTGTGGTGAGTATCTTGGTGATGACGAAGTAAGCGTTCAGCCATGTATACACTTCTATGCTGCCCACCGGTGCAGCCAATGCTGACGGTCATATAGGTTCTATTGTTATCCTGAAATTGTGGTAGCCAGCGGCTTAGAAACTTGGATATATCATGAAACATATCATTCACGGATTGTTCTTGTTCTAGAAACTCAATGATAGGGCCATCTTGCCCACAGTATTGACGTAACTTGGGATCCCAATAGGGGTTGGGGAGGCAGCGCACATCAAAAACCAGGTCGCTATCCTTGGGGATACCGTGTTTGAATCCAAAAGATTCGAACAAAAGAGACATTTCATTACCGTGTTTTTGCACCACCCTATTTTTAATCATGCTGCGTAATTGGTGCATGGAAAGATGGGTGGTATCCACGGTAAGGTCGGCCATTTCTGCAATATGAGACAGTAAGTTACCCTCGCGCTTTATGGCTTCCAGTAAAGGCGTGTCAGGACCGGTAAGTGGGTGCTTACGTCGTGTGGCGCTAAAACGAGTTAAAAGAGTGTCGGAGTCGGCATCAAGATAGACGATTTCCAGCTTGCATTTTGACTGGTCAATTTGATGAATAAAGTCAGCAAAATTAGCCAGATCAGACGGCGTATTGCGGGCATCAATACTGGCTGCTATGTCAGTGCCTATTTCGCTATTATTGGGGACTTGTTCAATTAGATTGGGCAAAAGCCCAACAGGAAGATTGTCAATGCAGTAGAACCCCAAGTCTTCAAGCACATTTAACGCGGTGCTTTTACCTGAGCCACTTCGCCCACTGACAATTACAAGTTTCATTTGGAAGCCTATTACTGAAAATAAATTGAAATTAACTCAGTTAAAACAAGATACTAAGGCAATTATATGACTCAGGTGTTAAAAAACGAGATTATTAGTCTGTGGCAAATTGAAATAATTCTAGATTATTAGACGCCTGACGTAAGTGATCTCTAAAGCTTTTTTGATTGAATTTTTGTGCCAGCATACTAAGAGTTTGCAAATGCTGCTCAGTGGCTTCAGCAGGCACTAGCAATACAAATACGATATCGACAGGGGCGCGGTCAATCGCATCATAATCAATGGGTTTCTCTAATAAAAATAGCGCACCCAGAGTATTCTCGCATTCAGACAGCCTGCTATGGGGGATAGCAATACCTTCCCCAATGCCTGTACTGCCAAGCTTTTCTCTATTGATGAGGCGCTCGTAGATATCATCTGCTTGGGAATCTGGAATTTTGTCGGCTAAGAAATCAGCAATATGCTGAATTAGGCGTTTTTTACTTGAACATTGCGCACCCAATTGGGTGCGCTCCAAGGTCAAAATATCTGAAATACTGGTGGTCATATATACTTATGGGTAGCTTTAATGACGATGATTACTCATCTTTTCTTTATGTTTGAGTAGCTGACGGTCAAGCTTGTCTGTTAGGCCGTCAATCGCTGCATACATGTCATCATTTTCTGAGTTGGCATGTAACTCTGCTCCTGATGCGTGAATGGTAGCTTCGGCTTTTTGTACGAGCTTTTCAACGGTTAATGTCACTTGTACATTGGTTATGTTATCAAAATGCCGCTCAAGTTTGTCTACTTTAGACTGGACATAGTCCTTGAGTGCTTGAGTAACTTCAACATGGTGGCCGCTGATATTGATTTGCATAGATGGCTCCTACTGTCGGCACTCCCGGATTGGAGTGCATTAATATGCTGGTACCCTAAGTATAGGCTACCGGCTAAAACCGGTGTAACGACATATATCAATGTGTTATTAATATTTTCATATTGTTAGACTAATCTTTTCCGCTCGTTAGAAGGCGGTATTTGCATGGCTTCTCGATATTTGGCCACGGTACGTCTAGCCACTTGAATGCCATCTTCTTCCAATAATGCTGCTATTTTACTGTCACTTAGAGGCTTTTTAGCACTTTCTACCACAATGAGCTTTTTAATCATGGCTCGAATGGCGGTAGATGAGCATTCCCCACCACTTGTCGTACTGACGTGACTAGAAAAGAAATATTTAAGCTCAAAGATGCCCCGTGGGGTATGCATGTACTTTTGAGTTGTCACCCTAGAAATCGTAGATTCATGCATGCCAACCGCTTCGGCAATATCATGAAGTACAAGGGGTTTCATGGCTTCATCGCCTTCCTCTAAAAAGCCTTGTTGGTACTCAACAATCTTGTTGGCCACTTTTAATAATGTGTCATTACGTGACTGTAAGCTTTTAAGGAACCAGCGTGCTTCTTGTAAGTGATCTTTTATAAATGTGTTGTCTGCACTGCTGTCTGCACGTTTTACCATTGAGGCATAGTGGTCGTTGATGCGCAGCTTAGGTGATATATCAGGGTTAAGCTCAACACGCCACTCATCCTTCACTTTGCGAACCATAACATCAGGAATCACGTATTCGCTGGCTTGGGGCTCAATTTGTGACCCGGGACGAGGATTGAGTTCTTGGATGCCGCGAATAACCAGTTTAAGCTCGTCTTCTTTGACTTTTAGTTTGCGCATTAATGCTGCGTAATCTTTAGCGCCTAGAAGGTCTATATGGTTATCAATTAATTTGCGAGCAAGGGCTAACCAGGGTGTGTCTTCAGGAAGATGAGATAGCTGTAAAGATAGACACTCTTGTAAATCTCTAGCGCATACGCCACTGGGCTCAAATTGTTGAAGGCGGCGTAATACAGCCTGAATCTCATCCATTTCAATATCAAGTTCAGGGTCTAGGCTGTCTAAAATATCTTCAAGAGTCACTTTTAGGTAGCCATCTGAATCCACCCCTTCCAAGATATTAATGGCGATGATGTGATCATTATTGCTCATAGGCGTGAGATTTAGCTGCCACAACAAGTGATCTTGTAGATCATCTGTGCTGCCATTACGTGAATCCATGTCAAAGTCATCACCAGAGCCAGAATGACTCGTGCTGGCAGGTGTTGGGGCAGCTGAAGCTTGCCATGTGTCATCCCAATCGCTGTCTGTAGACAATTCATCTGGAATGTCTTCATTCCAATCACTGTCTGCCACGGCAGTTTCACTTTCTGTGTTGCTTTCTTCTTTGCTGGCTTCAGTGGTAGGGGATTCAGCGCTATCTTGATCTTTTTTATCTGCGCTTGGGTTTTCGAACTCTTCGTCTACATCTAATAGAGGATTAGAGTCTAATACACTTTGAATTTCTTGTTGTAAGTCGAGTGTTGAAAGCTGTAATAAACGAATGGCCTGCTGCAGCTGAGGAGTCATGGTCAGCTGTTGACCCATTTTTAATTGGAGCGACGCTTTCATAAAGTACTTTCTAATCCTGTCACAAAACCAGTTTACAGCGATGTCTAGTGTTGTAAATCCAATGGCTGCAGAGTATGCATAAAATATAACTTTATTTAGTTATATAGCTTAATTAATAAAGCCTATTTTCTTTGAGTGTTCTGACGCTTTACTACTTAAATATACAAGATTACAACTTAAAGTCATCACCTAAATATATATCTTTTACTTGCTGGTTTGCTAAGACCTCTTCCGCACTGCCTTCCGCTATAATGTGACCATTGCCCACGATATAAGCTTTCTCGCATATATCAAGAGTTTCACGGACGCTATGGTCAGTAATTAGCACCCCAAGCCCTCGGTTTTTTAGCTGTTTGATGATACTTTTAATGTCACCCACTGAAATAGGGTCTACACCGGCAAAGGGTTCATCCAATAATATGAAAGCAGGGTCAGCCGCAAGAGCCCTGGCAATCTCAACTCGACGGCGTTCACCACCAGATAACGCCATGCCCAAACTGTCGCGAATATGCTGAATATGAAACTCATCCAATAAACTCTCTAGCTTCTCTTTACGCAGCGCAAGTGTTAATTCTTTACGAGTTTCTAGAATGGCTAAAATATTATTGGCTACAGTAAGCTTACGAAATATTGAGGCTTCTTGGGGAAGGTAGCCTATGCCTTTTCTGGCGCGACCATGCATAGGTAAATCGGTGATGTCTTCGTCGTCAATTAATATGGCTCCTTGGTCGGCATTGACAAGGTTCACTATCATGTAAAAACAAGTGGTTTTACCTGCGCCATTTGGGCCCAATAAACCGACTATCTGCCCGCTATTAATCGATAGTGAAACGTCTTCTACGACTTGCCGTGGACCATAGCTTTTGGCGAGATGTTGTGCGCGTAAAGTCGCCATTATTATTCTTGTTCCTTTTGAGGCTGAATGACCATGATCACTTGGCTATCCGCTTTTATGCGCTGCTCGCTAATAAGGTAAACAATTTTTTCACCTGAAAATAAATTACCTTGCTTTTCAAGTTCAGCATTATCAATTAAAACTAACTCTTCGCTGGCGGCATGATAAATAATAGTATTTCCAGAGGCTTGTGTTTTACCTTCTTTTAAGGATATGACTTGCTCGTAGTGCGCAGGGTTACCCAAAGCCTTTACTTTTTGCAGGCCGTCATTATTTCGAGTAAGAATAATTTTATCGGCTTGTATGTTAAGAGTACCTTGCGTCATTTTCACATTGCCAGTGTAAATAATGAGTCCCTGAATTTTATCTAAAGAGGCGCTATCACTGGAAATTTGTATTTCTTGCTGACTGTCTTCAGGTAATGCCCAACTTAATGTGGGCAGTGATAATATTGCCAGTAACGGCAGTATCCACTTATTTTGTTTTAGGATCATGCTGTCCTCTTACTTGAGATGTAAACTGAACCTGTTGAGTGATCATGTTCATATTCATGCCTTTGGAGTGAATCTTTGTATCAGGACTTTCAATCAGTACATTCTCGCTAGTGTCGGCGATTTGTTTATCTAAGTCTATGGAGATATGTTCAGTCTTTAGGGATAACTCGGTTTGGCTTCCCTTCATAGGCAGTACTTGAACGTCGCCATTTAGCTCCAAAGTTTGCGTGCCTAAGAGCAGCCCATTTTGTGACTTGACGGACCAAATTGGGTTTTGCTTATCTCGTAAAATTACGGAAGGCTGAATGAGCTTAGTGGTATCACTAATAGGGAGGTGCTCAGCACTTTCAGCCTCTATTTTGCGGCCCAGCACACCATTTTTGTCATAATGCTGTGCTTTCACCCCTTTAATAATATAATCGGGTTCTTGGTTAATCGCGTCAATAACAGATGCATTATCAGGGGCAGTTTGTTTGTCATCCAATGCTAAGTAACCCACCACCCCAAGTGCGGTTAATATGGTTACAATGTATCGTCTGCGCATTAAATATCCCTTCTGCAGTTTTGGCTATCTTCAATCAAACCTAAATGACACCGGCTCTTAATAAATCGTGCATGTTTAATACACCGACTAATTGGTTCTGATCGATAACGACCAAGGCGTTTATTTTTTTCTCATCCATAACCTGTAAAGCTTCTGCTGCTAATTTTTCTGGGTGAATGCTAGCACAATTGATGGTCATGACTTCATTTACTGGCGTGTTGTGTAAGTCTAGGTCTTTATCTAGGGTACGGCGTAAATCACCATCGGTAAAAATTCCCTCTAGATGCCCTAACTCATTGACCACTGTGGTCATGCCTAATCCTTTTTGAGTCATCTCCATAAGCGCATCTTTAATTGAAGTGCTTGCGGTGACCTGAGGCATTTGACTGCCACAATGCATAATGGTTTTAACTTTTAATAATAATCTTCGTCCAAGGCTGCCACCGGGATGGCTGAAGGCAAACTCTTCGGCAGTAAACCCTCTGGCTTCCAGTAGGGCAATGGCCAAAGCATCCCCCATTACTAAGGCAACCGTTGTGCTTGAAGACGGGGCTAAATCCAGAGGGCAGGCTTCTTTACTGACACCTACGTTTAAGTGACTGTCGGCCGCTTGCGCGAGACTTGAATTATCATTTCCGGTTAGAGAAATAAGGGGAATGTTAAGGCGTTTAATTAAAGGCAATAAGGTAATGATTTCACTGGACTCACCTGAATTAGACAGGGCAATGACCACATCATTTTCAGTGATCATCCCCATGTCGCCATGAGCGGCTTCGCCAGGGTGCACAAAAAAGCTAGGGCTGCCTGTACTAGCCAGAGTGGCGGCTATTTTATTACCAATATGACCCGACTTTCCCATGCCAGTGACGACGATTCTACCCTTGCAGTTTATGAGTAGCTCACAAGCAACTTCTAACGCAGAAGTATGTAAGCGAGACAATAGCTCGGTGACGGCATCACGTTCTGAAGTTATCGTGCGTTTAATAGAAGCTATGAAATCAAATTGGGTCATTAATTAGGTTCTTCATTATAAATTGGAGCCAATCTGCACGCGTTAGAGATAAGTAGTTGCGTGCACTTTTACTGTATTTGAACTGAGCAATGTTTCAGGCTTGCACTAATAATAAGCCTAAATAGCTCATGTAGGCCAACAACAATATTCCGCCGGCAGCCCTGCCAATGCGTTTAGAACGGCGGAAAGCATAAATAAAGGCAATTAATAACAAGGTCAATAACAGCATAGTTCCGTAATCTCGATACAGGGCCATTTCTTGAACTTGTGTATAGGCAATTAGTCCTGGAATGGGCATAACAGCCAGTAAATTAAATATGTTTGACCCCACTACGTTACCAATGGCAATGTCATGATGTCCTTTTAAAGCGCTGGTAACACTGGCGGCTAATTCAGGCAGGCTGGTACCAATGGCGACTATGGTGAGTCCAATGACCAGTTCGCTAATGCCAAAGAAGCGAGCCACATCAACGGCTCCCCATACCAGCAATTTCGCGCTGATGATAAGGGCAATAAGACCTACGGCCATCCAAAAGAGGCTTTGTTTGGTGGTAAGTTTACCCATTGCCTCAGCTTCTTCTTCGTCTAGCCCGCCAATGCCTTCATCTGCACTTTCGTTAAAAAGCCAGAAAAGCGTTACCACTAAGCAGACCAACATGATGATGCCATCCATGAAGCTAATGCCTAAATCTTGCAATACCAAGCCTGCAATGACCGTGACTAGCAGAAGAATAGGGATTTCTTTACGCATCATACGGCTTTGAATGGGCAGTGGCGCGATTAAGGCGGTGATACCCAGTACCAAACCAATGTTGGCGATGTTTGAGCCCAAAGCATTCCCGATGGCAAGCGTGCCTGCCCCATTTAAAGAGGCGGTGAGGCTGACAAAAATTTCAGGGGCGCTGGTGCCAAGAGAAACAATGGTCATACCAATTAAGAGAGGCGACATACCAAAGTGTTTGGCAGTGGCGGCAGCCCCTAACACAAATCGATCAGCACTCCATACCAATACTACAAGACCGACAATAATGGCCAGGCAGGGAAGCAACATAGGTTTAATACTCTGAATAATGAATGCGTGTGCATTTTACAGGCTTTTGGTGGGCTCTCAATAGGCAGCGTAAATACACAGATAGTGCCATTAATGGCCGACATGAGTTGTGCCAACGTAAGCAGCGTCTATGCTTTGGGTGAAGGAATTTAAAATCTCGTCATTAGGATAACGACACTCTCATGGAAAACTTCGCCGAGCTTAATGAATTAAGTTTCTCAAGGGACGGCCGGCTCATTTTCGATGGCATTAATTTAAAAATCCCCAAAGGTAAGGTAACCGCAATATTGGGCCCCAGCGGCACAGGTAAAACCACTCTATTAAGGCTTATAAGCGGCCAGTTGAAGCCCGATAGCGGCGATATACTGGTAGATGGCTTATCTGTTCCCAGGCTTTCAAGAGGAGATTTGTTTGCACTACGTAAGCGTTTGAGTTTGTTGTTTCAAAGTGGTGCTCTATTTACTGACATGAACGTATTTGAGAATGTGGCTTTTTCTCTTCGTGAACATACCCGTCTTCCTGAGCACATGATTCGAGACTTAGTGTTGCTGCGCTTACAATCAGTGGGCTTGCGGGGGGCCTGCGAGCACATGCCCTCACAATTGTCCGGTGGCATGGCCCGCCGCGTGGCCTTGGCCCGTAGCATGGCATTAGACCCTGAACTGATTATGTACGATGAGCCTTTTACCGGTCAGGACCCTATTTCCATGGCGGTTTTGGTGAAACTCATTCGCTCGCTTAATGACCAGCTATCTTTAACTAGCATCTTAGTCAGTCATGATGTGGAAGAGGCATTGAGCATTAGTGACCAAGTATATGTGTTGAGCCATGGCCGAGTAATAGGGGAAGGCACTCCAGAGCAAGTCAGGCAGAGCCAAAATGCTGAACTCAAGCAGTTTTTATTTGGTCATGTGGATGGACCAGTTTCCTTCCATTATCCCTCTAAACCACTTGAACAAGAGGTGCTGCCATTATGATGGTGAAGGCCTTAATGAACCGCATTGGCTACCTAGGTTTATGGTTTCTTAATATATGTGCAGCAGTAGGGCGTGCGGCTTGGTTTTTTACACAGATATTGTCATGGGGGGCAGGTTTTAAAGCCCCTTTTAAGCGTTTATTAATCCAAATTTATCAGTTGGGTGTGTTGTCGTTGCCTATTATCTTGGTGGCGGGTCTTTTTGTGGGCATGGTGTTGGCACTTCAGGGGTACCATATTTTGGTCAGTTATGGCTCTCAAGAAGCGGTGGGGCAAATGGTGGCTTTATCTTTATTGAGAGAATTCTCACCGGTCATGACGGCATTGCTATTTGCAGGTCGAGCGGGCTCGGCATTGACCGCAGAAATTGGCCTAATGAAAACAACAGAGCAATTATCGGCCATGGAAATTATGGGTGTAGACCCTTTTAAGCGTGTGATGGCCCCTCGGCTGTGGGGCGGCATTATTACTCTACCATTGCTTACGCTTATGTTTAGTGTGCTGGGCATATATGGCGGGGCTTTTGTGGCCGTGGAGATGCTGGGGATTTACGACGGGTCTTACTGGGGCAACATGCAAAATTCAGTAGAGTTTTATGAAGACATAGTAAAAGGCGTAGTGAAAAGTGTGGTATTTGCTGTGACAGTGAGCTGGATTGCTATTTTTCATGGCTGGAATGCTATCCCTACTTCACAAGGTATTAGTCGAGCCACAACGGCTACTGTGGTGCAGGCGTCTTTAGCGATATTAGCATTAGATTTCGTGTTAACGGCCGTCATGTTAGGCGGCTTTTAGCATGGATTATAAAATAATGAATAGCCTGGATTTAATGGTTTTGTTAGTTAGGTGGGGTGTTGAATGACCAGTAAAAATTTGGAAATTAGTGTAGGGGCTTTTGTCTTAGTTGGCGTATTGGCATTGGTAGTGCTCGCCTTAAATGTCAGTGGCCTGAGTTACCGAACGAACGATCAAAGTTATTTTTTATTTGCTCGGTTTGAGAATTTAGCGGGTTTAAGTGAGCGGGCAAAAGTATCCTTGTCAGGTGTGACCATAGGTCGTGTTGTAGAGATTAAATTAGACACAGAAGACTATGTGGCAGTGGTGAAAATGGCAATAGATAAAAGCGTACCGCTGACGACAGACACTTCCGCATCCATATTAACCGCAGGCTTATTAGGTGAAAAGTATATAGGATTAAGCGTGGGGGCAGATGATGAGTTATTGATTAATGCAGACGAAATTGATGACACTCAGTCATCAATTGTATTGGAAGAGCTAATTGGGCAATTTCTCTTTAGCCGAAGTGAATAGCATGAAATTACTTTGTATTTTTAGTCTGTGTGCTTTCTTTAGTTTTCAGGCCTTCTCTCAAGGCAACCCTGCTGATGCTTTAGTGATAGTGGATGAAAAAATACATGAATTGCTGGATGAAATTGAAGCGTTAAAAGTTAAGCAAAATTTAGATGAGGAGCAAAAAACACAGGTAGTAGAAAATGTTTTAGGCGATGTGGTGGACTTTAAACGCATTACCCGAAGGGTGATGGCAAAGTACTATAAAAAAGCTTCAAAACAGCAAAAAAAAGCATTTTATGAGGTGTTCAAAGAATCATTGTTGAAGACTTACGCAAAAGGTTTGTGGGAGTTTGAAGATTATAAAATTCGCCTAAAGCCCCTTAAAAGCAGCCATCAAAATCAAAGAAACACCTTGGTGGAATTTGAAGTGATTACCTCAAGTGGTCAAATATTTCCGGTAACCCAAAGCCTTTTTTATCATAAGAAGCATAAACGCTGGATGGTGCAAAATGTTATTATTAGTGGCGTTAACATAGGGCAATTATTTCGAGATCAATTTGCGCGTTTAGTGAATGAAAAGGGCGGTAATTTAGATTTAGCCATTCAAGCATGGGCGAATGTAATTCAATCTAGTGAGCAAGCGACTGTTACCAAGGGGTTGCATCAGGGTGAAAATACAACGCCTTGAATAGATTATTCGAATGAAAGTTAAGGATAGGGAATGCGAAATCAGCAAATTGAGAAGCGCAAAATCGGTGAATATGGGGTGATAGGCGACTTGACCTTTGACTCAGTTGTGGCGGTGGAAAAGGAGGGGTTTGATGCAATTGGTGAATCTGATGGGCAGCTGGAGCTGAATTTAGCCGAGGTGAAGCTATGCTCAAGTGCGGCTTTAGCTTTACTGTTAAGCTGGAAAAGGCTTGCTCAAAAGCAAGAAAAAGTTCTGCAATTTAAGGATATTCCGCCTGTTTTGTTGGCATTGATTGAAGGGGCCGAATTACAAGCTATTCTTGGCGTGTAATTATAGGCGTTATGTGAAAGGCTTAGTATTTGATTGCCGCTGAATCTTAGCTATTTGTCTTGCTTTCCGCTACAATATCCGCCTTAAAAATCGCCTGTACATCGCCCTGTAATACTTGGAGACACCATGAGCCCAGAAGACCTGCAAACCTTATTGTCTGAAAAACTAGATAACTGTCAGGTTACCGTAAACAGCGATGGGCATACTTATCATATAAGCGTGATAGGTGAAGCATTTGAAGGACTAAATGCGGTTAAGCGTCAACAATTTGTATATGGCGCATTAAACGAAAAAATTGCCGACGGCTCGGTACATGCCGTAAGCATTAAAACCTACACTCCAGCCCAGTGGGCTGCACAATAACTAATAAAAGAAGTAGTAGTGTTATGCCTTCAAAGGATAAATTAATTATTAAAAGCGGCGGACCTGTATCGGGTGAGCTGCGTATTTCTGGTGCGAAGAACTCGGCTCTGCCGATTATCGCAGCCACCTTATTGGCAGATACTCCTATTACCATAGGTAATTTGCCCCATCTAAATGACGTCACCACCATGATTAACCTATTGGGTACCATGGGCGTGGATCTGGTCATGGGTGAAGACATTTCTATTGAAGTAAATGCTAATAATATAAAAACCTTAGTGGCTCCATACGAGCTAGTGAAAACTATGCGAGCTTCTATTCTCGTATTGGGACCATTAGTGGCGCGTTTTGGTGAAGCTCAAGTGTCTTTGCCGGGTGGTTGTGCCATTGGCTCTCGCCCTGTGGATATTCACTTATCCGGCCTTGAAGCCATGGGAGCAAAAATTGAAGTGACCGATGGCTACGTAAAAGCCACGGTAGATGGCCGTCTTAAGGGGGCCAAATTCTTCATGGATACCGTCACTGTTACGGGTACTGAAAACTTATTAATGGCAGCCGTGCTTGCCGATGGTGTGACCCATTTAGAAAATGCTGCTCGTGAGCCTGAAGTAGTGGACTTAGCCGAATGCTTAATTGCCATGGGTGCCAAAATTACCGGTCATGGTACTGATGTTATTCGCATTGAAGGGGTTGAGTCATTACATGGCTGTCACTACAACGTAATGCCTGACCGTATCGAGACCGGTACGTACCTAGTGGCTGCCGCGGCCACTGGCGGTAAAATTAAATTGAAAGATACTCGTGCAGATATTTTAGAAGCAGTTTTACACAAGCTAGAAGAAGCCGGTGCGAAAATTGAAACCGGTGATGACTGGATCAGCCTAGATATGGAAGGGCGTAAGCCTAAAGCGGTGAGCATTAAAACGGCGCCATATCCTGCTTTCCCTACCGACATGCAAGCGCAGTTTTTGGTCATGAATATCGTTGCTGAAGGCACCGCTACCGTGACGGAAACGATTTTTGAAAACCGCTTTATGCACGTTCAAGAATTGGCCCGCATGGGCGCGAATATCACGCTTGAAGGGAATACTTGTATTACCCATGGCGGCGATGTACTAACAGGCGCACCTGTAATGGCCACCGATTTACGTGCCTCTGCCAGCTTAGTGATAGCTGGCATGATGGCCAAAGGCGAAACTGTGGTAGATCGTATTTACCATATTGATCGCGGATATGAATGTATTGATGAGAAGTTACAGTTAATTGGCGCTAATGTTCGCCGTTTACCTCAATAGCTTTTTGTTTTAAGGATAAAAATGAGTCAACAGCCTCTAACGATTGCCTTATCAAAAGGCCGAATTCTGGATGATACTCTGCCATTGTTTGCAGAGGCGGGCATTGTGCCAGCAGAAGACATTAAAAAAAGCCGTAAGCTTATTTTTGATACCAATCATGAGCACATTAAGTTGGTGGTTATTCGTGCCACCGACGTTCCCACTTATGTGGAATATGGTGCAGCCGACATGGGTGTGGCCGGCAAAGATGTGTTAATGGAATACAACAGTAAGGATTTATACGAGCCTTTGGATTTAAATATTGCCACATGTCGGTTAATGACCTGTGCGTTAAAGGGAGCCGTTGAGCCTAAAGGTCGCATTAAAGTCGCGTCTAAATTTACTGGGTTAACCAAACGTTTTTTTGCTGAACAAGGTCGCCAAGCCGATATTATAAAATTATATGGCGGCATGGAACTGGCTCCGATTATGGGGCTGGCGGATATGATTGTGGATATCGTCGATACCGGCAATACACTGAAAGCCAACGGTTTAGAAGAGCGTGATTTAATTGCGCCCATTAGTTCTCGCTTAGTGGTGGGTAAAGCTGCCATGAAAATTAAGCATGAACAGATTCAATCTATTATTGAAAAATTGTCCGCTGCGGTAGAGCGTCGCCGCTAGGAGTAAGAGGCTACACATGAGCTTTGAAATACAAAAGTTAAGCACACAAGAAGATAACTTTAGCGCTTCTTTGGATAAACTTTTAGCGTGGGAATCTGTGTCTGATCATCAGGTTCAGCAAACAGTGTTAGATATTTTGCATCAAGTGAAAAGCCGTGGTGATGAAGCGGTTATTGAATACAGTAATCGCTTTGATCATTTGCAAGTGAATAACATTGATCAACTGGAAATTTCTCAGTCTCAATTACTTAAAGCCTTGGAAGATCTTCCTCATGATCAAAGTAAAGCGCTACTAACGGCCGCTGAACGCGTGCGTCGTTACCATGAACGTCAGCGCAGCGAATCTTGGCAGTACGAAGAAGAAGATGGCACCATGCTTGGCCAGCAAATCACTCCTATTGATCGGGTTGGAATCTACGTACCCGGCGGAAAAGCATCTTACCCATCTAGTGTGTTAATGAACGCAATACCTGCCCATGTGGCCGGTGTAAAAGAAATTATTATGGTGGTGCCCACTCCAGGTGGTGAGATTAACCAGCTAGTATTAGCCGCCGCTGCCGCGGCAGGTGTGAGTCGAGTCTTTACTATTGGTGGCGCTCAAGCCGTGGCAGCTTTGGCTTATGGTACTGAAACGATTCCTAAGGTAGATAAAATAGTTGGCCCTGGAAATATTTATGTGGCGACTGCCAAGCGTTTTGTATTTGGTGCAGTAGGCATCGATATGATCGCTGGTCCTTCTGAAATATTGGTTGTGTGTGACGGTAAAACAGATCCAGATTGGATTGCCATGGATTTGTTTAGCCAAGCAGAGCATGACGAAGATGCGCAGGCCATTCTGGTTTCTTGGGATGAGCAATTTTTGAAAGATGTTGAAAACAGCATTAATAAGCTACTGCCCACAATGGAGCGCCAAGATATGATACGTGCTTCGTTATCGGGTCGTGGTGCGTTAATTAAAGTAAAAGATTTAGATGAAGCCATTAGTATCAGTAACCGCATTGCACCTGAACATTTGGAGTTATCAATTGAAGACCCTGTGACGGTTGCCAAGCAAATACGCCATGCAGGGGCGATCTTCATGGGGCGCTATACGGCAGAGGCGCTAGGGGATTATTGCGCTGGGCCTAATCACGTTTTACCCACATCTGGCACTGCGCGCTTTTCTTCTCCATTAGGAGTGTATGACTTCCAAAAGCGCAGCTCACTGATCATGTGTAGTAGTGATGGGGCTTCAGAATTAGGTAAAGTGGCATCTGTGTTAGCGCGAGGTGAATCGCTCACCGCGCACGCCCGCAGCGCTGAATATCGAATTAAAGACTAGTCGTTGTGTAGAAACGCTAAAATAAAACCCTAAAACCGTGACTGGTTTTAGGGTTTTTATGTATTGGATGTACTGAATATCGTGCAGCCCAAGAAAAATAATTGCGTCATGCATTATTTTCATTTTCCATTCTTCAAGATGGATATGACATAGAGTGATAATACTCTGACTTTAAAAATATATTTATTAAGTAAAGGTTTACAAGATGAGCCGCGTTAAAAAACTCGTTCGCCAAGAAATTCAAGATCTATCTGCGTACCCTGTGCCTAATTCTGAAGGCATGACTAAGCTTGATGCAATGGAAAATCCTTATACTTGGCCTGCGGTCGCGAAAGAAGCATGGGCGGAGATGTTAAAAACACTTCCCATTAATCGATACCCTGACCCACAAGCGCAACATGTGAAAAATGAGTTACGTGAAGTCATGGGTGTGGGTGACGACTTTGATATTTTATTGGGTAATGGCAGCGATGAGCTTATTCAATTGTTAGCTATGGCTTTGGCTAAGCCTGGTGCCACTATATTAGCTCCAGAGCCTGGCTTTGTGATGTATAAAATGATCGCCACTTTTTGTGGAATGAATTATGTGGGGGTGCCGTTGACTGCTGACTTTGAATTAGATGAAAGTGCCATGTTGGCAGCGATAAAAGAGCATCAACCGGAACTGATTTTTTTAGCTCAGCCAAACAACCCCACTGGGAATTTGTGGTCACAACAGAGCATAGATAAAATAATCGAATTGGCCAGTGGCGTTGTGGTAATTGACGAAGCCTACACCGCTTTTACCGATGCAGACTATCTTGATCTTTTAGAAAAACACGAGCATGTATTAATCATGCGCACGCTCTCAAAAGTCGGTTTGGCTGGTTTACGCTTAGGGTTATTAGTGGGAAGAAGTGAATGGCTAAATGAGTTAGAAAAAATCCGTTTACCTTATAATATTAATATCTTAACTCAAGCCAGCGCGTTATTTGCACTTGAGCACTACGACATGCTTCTTGTTCAAACTGAGCAAATTCGAGTGGATCGATTATTATTAATGAGAGATCTAGATTCTGTAAAAGGTTTAGAAGTATTTCCAAGTGAAGCGAACTTTGTATTGGTTCGTACACCGGCTAATATGGCCAGAAATTGGTTTGAAGAATTAAAACAAAAAAACATTCTTATTAAGTGTCTTGATGGTGGCCACGAACTACTAAAAGATTGTTTGCGAATTACGGTTGGAACAACAGATCAAAACGATCAGCTGGTATCAGCCTTAGCTGAAATATCATTGTCGGGTTCTGTTCATTAAAGCGGGTAATGATCATGAATGAAGAAGCGATTTATCAACTGGCAGATATTGCAGGCGCTGCACAAACTAAAATTCAACAGAATTTTAAAAGTGTCGATCCTATCGTGGGGATCAGTCGTCACATGCGAAAATCAGGTTTTCCAATTGATGCCATGATGATTGACTGTTTAACCACAGGTAAGCGAATACTGATACTCATCAACGACGATAAGCCCGATGAAGTGTCGTATCAGTTTGGATATAAAGACAAAGATCCGGCTCTAGAATTTGACGAGTTACCTATTAAGGATATAACGGAAGAAAAAATCTATAACTGGATTAAGCAATACTTTACCTAAAGTATTTAAGTTGGCTGGATGAATTATCGTTTAGTGACAAATAAAAAGGCGATCAGTGATCGCCTTTTTATTTGTCTGCCAGTAAGCCTAAGCTTAATGGCTATTTATTTATAAAATTTATTTGGCAGGGTGGTTTTCTGCCCAGTGCTTAGCGATGTCTTCGCGACGACAAACCCACACGTCTTCGTGTTGCTGGACGTAATCTAAAAAGCGCATCAGGGATGCAGCACGACCAGGTCGACCCACCAAACGGCAATGTAAGCCAACGCTCATCATTTTAGGGGCATCGTTGCCTTCGGCATACAACACATCAAAACTGTCTTTAAGGTAATTAAAGAATTGATCACCACTGTTAAAGCCTTGTGGAGAGGCAAATCGCATGTCATTCGCATCTAGTGTATAAGGCACCACTAAGTGGTCTTTGTTGCCGTCTTTTTCCCAATATGGAAGATCGTCTGCGTAGGAATCGGCATCGTATAGAAGCTTGCCAGTTTCACGAATGAGCTTCACTGTATTTGGGCTAGTACGACCCGTGTACCAGCCTGCCGGTAAGGAGCCTGTGACACGTTCATGAATTTCTAGTGCTTGCTTAATATGCTCACGTTCAACTTCTTCAGGTACGTATTGATAGTTAATCCAACGCAAGCCGTGGCAAGCAATCTCCCAGTCTGCCTTAAGCATAGCTTCGACCACGTCAGGGTTACGCTCTAATGCCATTGCCACACCAAATACGGTGACTGGCATGTTACGTTCAGTGAACATGCGATGTAGGCGCCAGAAGCCAGCACGACTACCATATTCATATATCGATTCCATACTCATATGACGAACCCCTTCAAGGGCTTGAGCACCAACTATTTCTGATAGGAAAGCTTCAGATGCCTCATCACCATGAAGCACGCAATTTTCACCGCCTTCTTCGTAGTTAATAACAAACTGTACCGCTACTTTGGCCTTATTAGGCCACTCAACTTTAGGGGCGTTTTGGCCGTAGCCAATCATGTCGCGAGGGTAGGTCATATGCTGCATCCTGAGAGTGAATGACTGAATACTAACGAAAAAGTCAAAACCTGACCAGTTGGTTATGATTTAAATAGGGTAAATTCATTTCGCTTTATGAGTATGGCGGGCTTTAAGAGGATTTGCCATGTGCTAAAGAGTCTTATTTTAGGTGTTTTTAGCGGTGTTAAAGAACGGCTTGGTAGAGCGAACACCTTGGAGGGGAAGGGCTTGGCTGGTATAGTGAAGCCCATTTTTTATGCTCATGGTTACTGCACATCAATGAATAATAGCGCAGTAAGATTAAACCTAAGGATGTTGTTATGGATATGAAGCAGGCCCTGAATGCAGTGGTGGCTCAGCAAGATTTAACCGAACAGCAAATGTCTGCTGTGATGGAGCAAATCATGACAGGCCAAGCCACTGATGCTCAAATAGGCGGTTTTTTAGTGGCCCTTCGCATGAAAGGGGAGTCCATTGATGAAATTACTGGTGCTGCTCGAGTGATGCGCCGATTGGCATCTAAGGTTGAGATTAATACTGAGAACGTTGTGGATACCTGCGGTACAGGCGGCGATGGCGCTAACATATTTAATGTATCAACGGCAGCGGCCTTTGTGGTGGCGGCATCTGGTGGCAAAGTAGCCAAACATGGTAACCGTAGCGTGTCGTCCACTACGGGCAGTGCTGATGTGCTTGAAGCGGCAGGCGTTAATTTGAGCCTAACTGCAGAACAGGTAGCTCGCGCTGTTGAAGAGATAGGCGTGGGCTTTATTTTTGCGCCAGCTCATCACAGTGCCATGAAGCACGCCATCGGCCCCCGTAAAGAGTTGGCCATGCGCACTATTTTTAACATGCTAGGCCCTATTACCAACCCAGCCTCTGTGCCTAATCAGGTCATTGGGGTATTCAATGGTGATTTATGTTTGCCTATTGCAAAAGTGCTGAAGCGCTTGGGCTCTAACCATGTATTGGTGGTTCATGCGCAAGATGGTCTTGATGAAATTAGCTTGGCCAGTAAAACTCGCGTAGCGGAATTAAAAGACGGTGTGGTGGAAGAATATTATATTGAGCCTGAAGATTTTGGCATTGCTAGCCAAAGCTTAATTGGTTTATCAGTGAATGGTGCTGAACAAAGTTTAGCGCTTATTAAAGATGCACTGGGAAAGCGGGAAACAGACAACGGTAAAAAGGCAGCAGATTTAATTGCGTTAAATGCAGGGGCTGCCATTTATGCCTCTAATGCAGCCCAAACTCTAGCTGAAGGTGTTGCCATGGCCGAAGATGCTGTAAGCACCGGCTTAGCCCTAGAGAAATTAAATGAATTAGCGGCTTTTTCCCAAGTGTTTTCCTAGAAAAACATTAAGAAAGCTCTGCATAATTTATGAAAGTCATACGAATTTAAGAAAAGTATACAAATGAACACACCGACGATTTTAAAAAAAATCATTGATCGTAAATGGCAAGAAGTAGCCGAGCGTTCAGCTGCGGTATCAATTGCTCAATTGCAATCTCAAGCTAAAGCGCAAGATGCTTGTCGAGGCTTTAAGAGAGCGCTTGAAGATAAAATTACCGCAGGTCATGCAGCGGTGATTTCAGAAATCAAGAAAGCGTCTCCTAGCAAGGGTATTTTACGTGAAAACTTTGTACCCAGTGAAATTGCCATATCTTACGAAAAAGCCGGAGCCGCGTGCTTGTCGGTTTTAACCGATGTAGATTTTTTCCAAGGGCATGATACGTATTTGCAGCAAGCTCGCGCCGCTTGCTCGCTACCTGTGCTGCGCAAAGACTTTATGGTTGACCCGTATCAAATTGTAGAGGCTCGTACCTTAGGCGCTGATTGCATTTTATTGATTGTCTCTGCTCTTGAAGATGGGCAAATGAAAGAATTAGATGATTGTGCCCGCGAATTAGGCATGGATGTGTTGGTTGAGATTCATGATGAAGTGGAATTTGAACGCGCCCTTACTTTACCTTCACCTTTGTTAGGTATTAATAATCGAAATTTACATACCTTTGATGTGACGCTAGACACCACGTTCAATTTGTTAGACCGCATTCCAAAAGATACCTTACTGGTGACTGAGAGCGGTATAATGGGAATAGAGGATGTTGAATTAATGCGTGAACGCAATGTTCATGGGTTTTTAGTGGGAGAAATTTTTATGCGAGCCGATGATCCTGGCGCTCAGTTAAAAGAGCTTTTTTTCAAAGGTTAGTATTTAATGAAAAATGCTCTAAACAGTTAGAGCGTTTTTACTTCCGCCTTGTGTGTTTTTCACACTATATTTATTCAGGAAAGGCATCACGAATCGCTAAAAAGTCATCTAAGTTTTCATGGAGTATTTCCACTAGCTTAGGGTCAAACTGCTTGCCTTTTTGTTTGTTGATTTCATTTAAAATTTCTTTCATGGGCCAAGGTTCTTTGTAACAACGCTTGCAGCCTAAAGCATCAAACACGTCGGCTAATGCAGTAATTCTGCCTGCTATATGTATGTCTTCACCTTTTAAGTTTTTAGGATACCCCCCGCCTTGCCAGTGCTCGTGATGTTGTGCAGCAATGATGCTGCCCATTTTTAAAACTTGGTTATTTATATTGGGTAACATGTCTGCGCCTAGCTGAGCATGGGTTTTCATAATCTCCCATTCTTCAGGTTCAAACTTCCCAGGCTTTTTAAGAATTCTATCTGGGATGCCAATCTTGCCCACATCATGAAGGGGGCTTGCCAATTTAATTAAGTCCGCCTCTTGGGTGCTTAAGCCGTATTTCAAGGCAAACACATGGCTGAATAAAGCAACCCTTTTCACATGGCTTCCTGTTTCCTTAGAGCGCTGCTCTACCGCTTCCCCTAATATGTACGCCAATTCTTTTTGGCTGCCCAATACTTCATCTTTAAGTAAAAGGTTTTCATAAGTGACGGCAACATTACTGGCGTAAATATCCAGTAATTGCCTGTCGACATCATTGAGTTGGTTATCAATGGATACATACAATAGGTTTTCGCCACCATAGCTGGTGGAAAAATATCCAGTGTAGGAATCCTTTTCAATAAAAGAACTTTTTTCTTTTAATGCTTTTTCAAAAGCGGCTTTTACCAATACTGGAAGTTCGTCGCGATGCTTGGTTTGAAATTCTTCCATGTCACCAGATGCCGCCAACACGGTAAAATTGTCAGACTCCTCAAGGTCGTCGTTTAAACTGGTGCAATAGAATATGGCGCCATTCAAATGTAGAAGCGTGCAAATTTGTCTCAATACAGCAGAGGCAAACACTGAAAGCGAACTGGCTTCAAATATTTCAGTGGAGGCTAAAATGACTTGCTCCAGACTGCGTCTGTGTTGGTCAAGCACGCATATGTCTCGGTAAGAACGTAAGGCCGCATATAATAAGGTGAGCAGTTTATTGCTGGTAAGCTCTGTTTTATCCTTGTAGTCATCAATATCGTACTCAAGAATAACTTCTTCTTCTGGGGCCTGACCGGGTTGGCCGGTGCGTAGCACCAAGCGGGTATAGTGATTTTGTAATTCAGAGCGAATATAGCGCACCAGTTCTAAGCCTGCGTCGTCGGTTTCCATGACCACATCAATGATGGCAAGTGCAATATCGTCTTCTTGGTCTATGATTTCTCTGGCTTGCTTAGCGCTGTAGGCATTGCTGACCTTTAATGCGCGGCCATCAAATAGAAAGTCACGCAGAACCATTTCGGTAACCTGATGAACGCCTTTCTCATCATCCACCAGAAGGATGTGCCAATAAGCATTGCTTTGGCTTACCTCTAGGACTTCTTCCGGCTCATCCGCAAATATCGACTCTTCCATAACCCTGCCAGCAACATGACAACCTATTTGAGTATAGACGTAATAACGGTTCTGGCAGGTTAGATTTATTGTTATTTAAAACAATATTTCTAATTAATTTGGATATATACAGTCACGTATTGCTTGAAGGAATAGATCGAATATTTTGAATGAAGAGAGTCTAACATAGGATAAAAATCTAGGGCCAAAATTGGCCCTGAAGGATTTTCAACTATTTTAAGCTAGTTTGTTTCACTTCGACTTGGCAGTCTGGCTGTATTACGCGCGCCTAATACCACCATGGTTTTGCCTTTAACATCCACTAAGCCTTGTTCTTCAAGGACTTTCAGTACGCGGCCTACCATTTCACGAGAGCAACCTACGATACGGCCAATTTCTTGGCGAGTGATCTTAATTTGCATGCCATCTGGGTGAGTCATTGCATCAGGTTCTTGGCTTAAATCCAGTAACGTTCGAGCCACACGGCCGGTTACGTCAAGGAAGGCCAAATCGCCCACTTTACGAGTGGTTTTACGCAATCGGCTCGCCATTTGTTCGCCGATAAAGTAAAGAATCCGAGGGTCTTGAGAGCTAATATCGCGAAATTTACTGTAGCTAATTTCGGCTACTTCGCATTCAAGCTTAGCTTTAACCCAAGCAGAACGAGGGCTCATTTCATCAAATAAGCCCATCTCACCAAAGAAGTCTCCTTCATTTAAGTAAGCCATGATCATCTCTCGACCATCATCGTCTTCGATGATAACCGTTACAGAACCTTTTATTATGTAAAATAACGAATCGCTTTTATCCCCAGCATATATGATGGTGCTGCGAGCAGGATAACGATGGCGGTGACATTGAGATAAAAAGAAATCCAAATGCTTGTGTTTATCTGCCCTTAACCCTGTATTCATAATGTAAACCTAAACATCAAACCTTGAATTCATTAGTATTTATAGCACCTAAGCACTTAGCAGACCAATTATGCACAGATTGCACTAAATAGGTGAGCGGCGTTTGGACGAATGGCTCAAAATATCGGGTGAAAACCAAAAATATGGGAACTGTGTCGTACTTGCACCCATGGGTCTAAGGGCTTGCTTACATAAAGTTACAATAAACACCCCTTTCTATAGAGTAAAGCCTAGTCATTTTTCGCCTCAATGCCACCTTAATTATAAATGACAGCCTTCTTAATTAAGGGTCACTTTAGTAACAATTCTAATTCCTTGCGTAAAGCCTTGGCCAAATGGCTTCGGTCTGATTGTGGGTTTGTGGTAATCTAGCCTCCTTTTAAATTAGTAGTCATTTTCAGAGTAATAACATGAAAGCACGTATTAAATGGGTTCAAGACGCCATGTTTTTAGGGGAGTCGGGTAGCGGTCACTCGGTGGTAATGGATGGTCCTGAGGATCATGGTGGTCGTAATTTAGGCGTGCGCCCCATGGAAATGTTGTTAATGGGGCTGGGTGGTTGCAGCAGCTTTGATGTCATGAGCATCCTAAAAAAATCTCGCCAAAACGTAGTGGATTGCGTTGCTGAATTAGATGCCGAGCGTGCGGATGCCGTGCCGAGCGTATTTACTAAAATTCATATGCACTTTGTGGTGAAGGGTTATAACTTAAAAGAAGCTCAAGTGAAGAGAGCGGTTTCACTATCGGCAGAAAAGTACTGCTCGGCTAGCCTAATGCTGGAAAAGGGTGGTGTTGAAATTACTCATGACTACGAAATACTAGAACTGACTGATACACAGGCCTAATAGTTAAGGCAGGGGGCTTTTTGGCCCCTTCTACTAAAGACTCTTCCGACGCTTTGTGACTTCTTTGTGTTTTAGCTTTCCCTTTTAAAAATTATTCTAAAAACTGGAGAATTGAACAAAATAAACCTATGTTCAATGGGTCAAGCTAGGCATAATTGCGCGGCCCAAAAGGCGGTGATTTTTTGGACATCTTTTGTATGTTTTTGGAAATGTAACCTGTTAATGATGCAGATGTTATTTTCTATTTTTGTGAGGCTGAGAGTTGAACACCCATATCAAACTTCACGGTTTTAATAACCTAACTAAGTCTTTAAGCTTTAATATTTATGATATTTGTTACGCCAAGACCGAGAAAGAGCGTAATGAATACATCGCTTATATTGATGAAATGTATTCTGCCGAGCGTTTAACTGAAATCTTAACGGATGTGGTTGAGATTATCGGAGCCAATATTTTAAATGTGGCTCGTCAGGATTACGAGCCCCATGGTGCCTCGGTTACTATGTTAATTGCCGAGCATGACATGCCTTCTTTGCCATCGAATGTGCAAGAAGCCCCCGGCCCTTTGAAAGACTCGGTGGTGGCACACTTAGACAAAAGCCATGTTACCGTTCATACCTACCCAGAAAGCCATCCAGATAACGGCATATCTACCTTTAGAGCAGATATCGATGTTTCTACCTGTGGATTAATCTCACCTCTAAAGGCGTTGAATCATTTAATTCATGCCTTTGATAGTGACATTGTCATTATGGATTATCGCGTGCGCGGCTTTACTCGTGATATCGAGGGTAAAAAACATTATATCGATCACGAAATTAACAGTATCCAAAACTTCATGTCTGAAGATACCCGTTTAGATTATCAAATGATGGATGTGAATATTTTCCAAGAAAATACCTTTCACACCAAGATGATTAAAAAAGAGCTTGAGCTAAATGATTACCTATTTGGTGAAGGCGCAAAAGGCATGAGCACGGAGGGACGAGATGATATCGAGTCACGGCTTCGCAATGAAATGCTAGAAATTTACTATTCTCGTAATATGAATAAATAGAATCGCCAATATAGACACAACAATAAAGGGGCGTTTAGCCCCTTTATTGTGTGCTTCACCATTGAATTCTTTATATTCGATATGTGCTCTTGGTCATGACCTTTGACATGACCGTCATTCCTTTTTGAAACCAACCAGGAAACACAACCCCGCCAGCCTCTAAAGCCGTGGTGGCATGTTTCAATTCATCTTCGTGCATGAGGCTTAAGACGGAACGGCTTCGCGCGTCTTGCTCGGGTAGGCTTTTCAAGTGTTCTTCAAGGTGCTTGCAGACCTGATTCTCTGTGGCAGCCACAAAGCCTAAACTCCACTTATCTCCTAAGGCGCCAGCTAAGGCACCCACTGTATAAGACATGGCATAAAAAGCTGGATTTAAAAGGCTAGTGCGACTGTTTAACTCTTCAAGGCGCTGCTCACACCAGACTAGATGATCAATCTCTTCTTCTGCGGCTTCTATCATGGCTTGGCGAATATTAGGCAGTTTAGCCGTGACCGATTGCCCTTGGTATAGGGCCTGCGCACAGACTTCACCAGTGTGATTAATGCGCATTAGGCCAGCAGAGTGTTGTTGCTCTTGTTCGGTAAGAGTGGCTTCCTCAAGATGTTTTGCAGGGGACTCACGTTGGGCGCTGGCAGCCTTAGGAGACAGGGTTCTAAGGACATTATCTATGTGGCCAATTACATGATCTAAACGAGAAAGTGAACGCATCGCAGGCATACCTAAGCATAGTTTAAGGGTATTTTACGCAATTCAGCATAGTCCTGCATGTGTTAGATCATTTTTTACCAAGCTTAAAAACGTTTTTACGCTGAATGTGCTGGGCAAGGGTCTGTTGTAATACTCGGGCACTCACCGGTTTATTAATAACTTGGTGGATACCTGAACTTAAAACATCTTTATGCTTATTGGAGATGCCTAATCCTGTGAGCATGATCTTTAAAATACCTTGGTTAATTTCTTTATCTTCTTTAATGCGCGTGGCCAGTTGAAAGCCATCCATAATGGGCATGTTTTGATCGATTAAGATAATGTCATAGGGAGATTTTAAATTGGATTGGCTGCGTAACATGGCCAGCGCTTCTTTGCCGCTGTAGGTGCAGTCGGCTTGTAATCCCCAGCTTTTGGCATAGCGTTGTATCACTTTTCTGAGAGTGCTGTTGTCGTCCACAATCAGCATGGATAAGCCTTGTAATAAGTGTACATGGCTTTGGCTTTCCATATCTTGTGTGGCTAAGCGATAAGGCAATGAGAAGCTGAATGTGCTGCCTAGCCCAGGGGTGCTATCCACATACATTTCCCCACCCATTAATTTCACAAGGCGTTTGGTGAGCTCAAGACCCAGTCCGCCCAATTGAAAGTTATCTTTTGTGCTTTCATTTTTATCCATATTGATAAATAAATTTTTCAATACTTCTTTGCGCATACCATTGCCGGTATCGCGTATGGCAAACAATAAGTTTTGGCCATTATTTTGAGCATCCCAAGTAATGCGTAATTCTACTTCGCCATGCTCAGTGTGATGTAAGGCATTTTCCAGTAAGTAATCTATTAAGGTTTGCAGGCGACGCTCGTCAATTACAATAAAATCTTGAATATCAGGGCTGAGGTTAAGCACTAACTCAATGCCTTTTTGGTTGGCGCCATATTGAAAGCGTTGCATGACGTCTTCGACTAATTGCACGAGATCCACTTGGTTCTCTTCAAGTTGCAAGCGCCCAGAAGTAATCTTAGCGTAGTCGCTAATACGATCTGTCATGCGCAAAATATCTTGCCCAGCCATTTGAATGGTGTCTACATAATCTCTTTGGGTATTACTTAGCGGTGTTTCATTTAATAATTCAGACATGCCAAGTACACCGTTCATGGGGCTGCGTAATTCATGGCTTAAGTGAGATAAAAATTCACTATTTTTGTTCGAGTGTGATGGAATGGTACGTTGTGATTGACGTTGAAAATAAGGCTGAATCATTGACATACTGGCAAGGAAAACACAAAGGCTAGTAGCAAATATTTTAGACAATACATCAGGTGCGGGGATTTTGTCAGGCCAAAATAAATAACACAATTGCCAGCTAATAAAGGCCAGCAGTGTTAAAGCGCTTAAGAACAGTTGCATGCTGACCACGCGAGCGCGTACTAGGGCAAAAATACATGGAATTAATGCTGCAACTAAAATCGATGTGTACGTTAAATTAATAAGAATTAAAGTCATTAGAGACAAAACTAAAATGACTAATATGCTGTAGTTGCTTTTTAAACGGGTTTGATACCAATTAGTGTCAAATGACGAAAGCGCTAATCCGCAGGCCATGGCCCATAAAGTTAAGTTACAAATATTATCAAGCCAAGCCGGCCAATGATTTAAAGGTAGGTGAGATAGTCCGTAAAAGCAGACTACGCTGGCCAGATAAATAGATAGGTAATGGCGAATGTGATGGTGAAAGCGTAAGGCAATTAAATGCAGCAATGAAATAAATCCCATTAAGGCAATCATGGCTCCTAGTAATTGTTGAAGGAAACCTTGGCTTTGAGTGTAATTGGCTAAATCTTGAAGTTTAGGCTCAAGTTTACTGGTTTGGTTGGAGCTGATTCTTAAATAAATCCACTGGTCGGTATTATCTTGAAAATTTAATACCATAGCGGTGTGACCGGCCAGTCTATGTTCTTTTTCAAAACCTTCAATACGGGACCATTTATTTCCCGTTAAGCGGTAAGCACCTTCAATATTAACCGTGTTATCGCTTAGGGTTAGAGCTAAAGGCAAGGAGTTGTTAAATGGGTTAATGACATGGAATCTAAGCCAATAAGTATCTTTATTTTCAACCACAGGACTTAGGTCTAGATTTTCAAACTGCGGTGTTTTTGATAATTGAAGTTGGCCAAGACTGAAACTATTGTGATCGGCTTTTAACCATTGCAAAGCCCCTTGTAAATTAATATCAATGGGGCCGTCAGCCAAAATGATACTCTGATCATCTGTATTCGCCTGAAGGTGGCTAATGATAAAAAGGTTTAACAGCAAAAAAGTAATAACAAAGCGAAGCATGGTTTTTATTATTCTTGATTGAAAGGGGTGACAAGTACTTTAATTAAATCAGTCTTGGTCATATAAATACTCATTAGGGCCCAGCCCTAATGAGTAAGGGTGTTACTTTACATTACTTTTGTTCGCGGGCAATGGCACGGTAGCCAATGTCAGTACGATAAAAGGCATCTTTCCAACTAATTTTCTTGGTCAACTCGTATGCGCGCTGTTGGGCAAGAGTGACTGTTTCCCCTAATGCTGTGGCGCATAAAACACGGCCACCATTACTGGTGGCAAGGCCTTCTTTATTAAGTTTAGTACCGGCATGGAATACTTTTTCACCTTCCACGTCGCTATCAGGAATGCCTGAAATCACATCGCCTTTGGCATACGCTTCAGGATAGCCTCCGGCAGCCAATACCACACCAATGGCAGCGCGAGGATCCCATTGCGCACTTTTACCTGCTAAACCGTTATCTTCAAGGGCAGCCAAACAAAGTGCCACCAGATCAGATTGCATGCGTAGCATGATAGGCTGTGTTTCAGGGTCGCCAAAGCGGCAGTTGTATTCAATTACTTTAGGTGTGCCGCTTTCATCAATCATCAGGCCTGCATATAAGAAGCCTGTATAATCGTTACCCTCTTTGGCCATGCCTTCAACGGTAGGCACAATCACTTCTTTCATAATGCGATCATGAATTTCAGAGGTCACCACAGGGGCGGGAGAATATGCTCCCATGCCGCCGGTATTTGGGCCTGTGTCACCATTACCAACACGTTTGTGATCTTGGCTGGTGGCCATGGGTAAAATATTTTTACCGTCTACCATCACAATAAAGCTGGCTTCTTCACCGGCTAAAAACTCTTCAATCACCACACGACAACCTGCATCACCAAAGGCATTACCTGAAAGCATGTCTTTAACGGCGTCTTTTGCTTGCTCTAAAGTTTCAGCCACAATCACACCTTTACCGGCGGCAAGGCCATCGGCTTTAACAACAATGGGGGCACCCATTTTATCAAGGTAGGCAAGAGCCGGTTCAACTTCGGTGAAGTTACCGTAGCCAGCAGTAGGAATATTATTACGGGCAAGGAAGTCTTTGGTAAACGCTTTAGAGCCTTCCAATTGTGCGGCGCCTTTTGATGGGCCAAAGCATTTTAGATTTTTTGCTTCAAAAAAATCCACAACGCCTTCAACCAGCGGCACTTCTGGGCCAACAATGGTTAAGCCACAGTTATTATCTTGTGCAAATTTTGAAAGATTTTCAAAATCTAAAACGTCAATGTTAACGTTTTCAAGGTTGTTTTCTAAAGCCGTACCGGCATTGCCTGGTGCAACAAATACTTTTTCAACACCAGCACTTTGTGCAGCTTTCCAAGCTAGAGCGTGCTCGCGACCGCCTGAACCAATTACCAATACATTCATTTTGTTTCCTTATCGAACTTTGTCTGTTCGTCCCTAGCTGCGTTTTTAAAAAGATTTAAACCACTCACGTATAAATATACGCTCTTGGATTTAAACCTTTTTAAGGCCTTGCTAGGAACAAACATTCATAAGTTCTTTTGCAAGGGTAAGCTAGAAAATAAAAAGGCTTTTAAAATTAATCCAAGCCTTAGAAAGTCTTTGTTATATGGGAGAGAGATTTAGTTTTCTAGTGAGGTGTAGGTTCTTTCGACACCCGCAGCTTAGTTTACTAAGTGAGGAGTGGCGAAAGGTTCTACAACAAAGCTAGAGAATTAAATACTCTTCCAATCTGCGATTTTTTTAAATTAGTGCCTAAAGTGACGCATGCCTGTGAAGACCATAGCCATGCCCGCTTCATCGGCTGCAGCAATCACTTCTTCATCACGAATGGATCCACCTGGCTGAATGACAGCAGCAATACCCACTTTAGCCGCATTATCAATGCCATCACGGAATGGGAAAAAGGCGTCACTGGCCATAACAGAACCAGCTACTTCAAGACCAGCGTGTTCGGCTTTGATGGCCGCGATACGGGCTGAATTAACTCGGCTCATTTGACCAGCGCCCACACCAATGGTTTGGCGGTCGTTGGCGTATACAATGGCATTTGATTTAACAAATTTAGCCACTTTCCAAGCAAAGATTAAGTCGTGTAACTCTTTTTCGGTCGGCTGACGTTTAGTGACAACTTTTAAATCATCCACTGTAATCATACCGTGATCACGGTCTTGAACTAACAAGCCACCGTTAACACGTTTAAAGTCAAAGGCTGCAGTGCGCTCTTTTGGCCATTCGCCTGTTTCTAATACGCGTACATTTTTCTTGGCGGCCAATACTGCTTTTGCTTCGCTTGAAACAGAAGGGGCGATGATGACTTCAACAAATTGACGCTCACTAATGCTGGTAGCGGTTTCGCCATCTAGCTCGCGGTTGAATGCGATAATGCCGCCAAAGGCTGATTCTGTATCCGTTGCAAAGGCAAGGTCGTAAGCTTCTTTAATGCCTTTTTCACTTACCGCCACACCACAAGGGTTAGCGTGTTTAACAATGACGCAAGCGGGTTTAACAAATGACTTTACACACTCAAGGGCTGCATCGGTATCGGCAACATTATTGAACGACAACTCTTTACCTTGTAATTGCGTAGCAGTAGCAATCGAAGCTTCTTGTTGATTGGCTTCCACATAAAAAGCGGCTTTTTGATGTGGGTTTTCGCCGTAACGCATGTCTTGCGACTTGATAAACTGAGTATTAAACGTGCGAGGGAATAAACCTTTATTGTCAGTGCTCAACTCTTCGGCATTTTGATCAATGCGGCCAAGGTAGTTAGCAATCATGCCGTCATAGGCTGCTGTATGTTCAAAGGCTTTAAGGGCAAGGTCAAAGCGAATTTTATCACTTAGGCCATTTTGGCTTTCTAGCTCATTTAATACATTGCTGTAATCACTGGCGTTTACCACAATGCCCACGTGAGCATTGTTTTTAGCGGCTGAACGAACCATGGTTGGTCCGCCAATGTCGATGTTTTCAATGGCGTTAGCGAGCGTGCAATCAGGATCAGCGGTAGTGGCTTCAAATGGATAAAGATTTACCACTACTAAGTCGATAGGGTTGATGCCGTGTTCCTGCATAACTGCATCATCTTGACCACGACGGCCTAGTACACCACCGTGAATTTTTGGGTGAAGTGTTTTGACACGTCCATCCATCATTTCTGGGAAGCCTGTGTAATCAGACACTTCAACGGCCGCGACATTGTTATCACATAGCAATTTGTAGGTTCCGCCAGTGGACAGAATCTCTACATTTTTAGAAGCCAAGGCTTTCGCAAACTCAACAATGCCAGTCTTATCAGAAACGCTGATGAGGGCACGACGTACAGGAGTAATGGTCATATTGATCAATCGGTCAGATTTTCAGGGTTTAGAAAAAATTAACGCTGCAAAGAGCAGCGTTAATGATAAACGTTTCGGCCTAAAGCATGCCGTATTGTTTAAGCTTTTTACGCAGGGTTCCGCGGTTCAGCCCTAGTAAAACAGATGCTTTAGTTTGGTTATCCTTGGTGTAGCGCATTACCACTTCTAACAAAGGGGCTTCAACTTCAGATAAAACCATGTCATACACTTCTGTAACGGGTTGGCCGTCTAGTTGTGCGAAATAGCTTTCTAAGGCTTTTTCAACGCTGTCGCGTAGAGTTTGCGTATTTTCTGCTGGTAGCTGTGTAGTGTTGCTCGTATCTACAGGGTTGCTCACCACTGGTGCTTCGTGGATGCTCATGCCGCTTGTTCCTTCCCCGGTTGTTCAAAAAAAGTCGTTATAAGTGTTATTTGATCTTCAAGGCTTTCCAGTTGGTTAAACTGTTTGCGTATCGCCCGATGATCACCGTGTGCCTGCAAATACCAGCCCACGTGTTTTCTCGCAATTCTTACCCCCATGTAATCGCCGTAAAAGTCGTATAGCGCCTGTAAATGACCTAACAGGGTTTGCTTAACTTCTAATAGCGTGGGAGCCGCTAATAACTGGCCGCTTTCTAAGAAATGATTAATTTCTCGGAAAATCCAAGGTCGCCCTTGTGCTGCCCGGCCGAGCATGACGCCATCGGCCTTGGTGTAATCCAGAACAAATTTGGCCTGTTGCGGAGTTTGAATGTCTCCGTTGGCCAATACTGGAATGGATACCATCTCTTTAACCAACTTGATGGTGTCGTATTCCACTTGTCCTTTATAAGCGCAAGCTCGGGTACGACCATGAATGGCCAATGCCTGAATGCCTGCATCTTGTGCTATTTGTGCCAGTGTTGGGGCATTTTTAAAATCAGGCGCCCAACCAGTACGCATTTTGAGGGTGACCGGTACATCCACGGCATCCACCACAGCATGCAAAATATCTTTTACCAAAGCTTCATCTTTCATCAGTGCACTGCCGGCAGCCTTATTACAGACTTTTTTGGCAGGACAACCCATGTTGATGTCGATAATTTGCGCGCCATTGGCCACACTCATGATGGCTGCTTGAGCCATCATCTCAGGGTCTCCACCGGCTATTTGTACCGATATAGGGCCTGCTTCTCCGGTGTGATCCAATCGGGTTTGAGATTTACGGGTATTCCATAAGCTCACGTCCGACGTCACCATTTCACCCACTACCAATCCAGCGCCAAGTTCACGACACAATTGCCTAAAGGGTCTATCTGTCACACCTGCCATAGGAGCAAGTACCACAGGAGTTTTAATTTGGTACGGGCCAATTTGAAACATGTGTGTCGTTTTGGTTGTTTTTTGGTCTGTTAGGGGCGGCTATCATACGCGCAAATTAGGGTGGGTAAAAGTCTTGATCGGGTAAGAATTGAGCTATTTTGCATCTATTTAATCGGTTTAATCACCATAGAAAATGTCAATACCGCTGAGGCAGAATATTTGCATTTTTTAGCTGCCATTTGGCCCGTTTAAGGGGCCAAAAAGCGCACTTGATAATTATTGGCGCCTTTGCCTGGGTCGGCAATTTCCAGTGCAATATGAATTGGGGTGTGAACGGGCATCATGGTCAGCCCAGAGGCTTCGCCTGCCAAATACTCATCAGGTGCAAACAATCGGTGGGCAATGACCTTGCCACCAGCATTGCTAAAAGAAAGCTCTAACTTTGGAAAGGGCTGGGTAAATTCGGCACTGTTCATGAATAAAACGTCAATCATGAGGGCATTTTTATATTTGGGGTGACTGCTCACTTGTGGGCTAGCAGTGGTGCGTATGCGACCAAGGTCGTAGCTTGAGGGCAGAGTACAGCCTAAAGACTGACAGGCCAATTTATACCAAGGACGATAGCTGTCTTGGCGGGCCCACTGGTCAAAATTAAAGTAAGCGGTCTGTGCCAGCAGAGCACCAATCATAATGATACAGGCTAATCCCATTAGGACGGCTTTGTGGCGTTTTTTCCGCTGAGGTAAACTTAAATCAAGAGGAGCCGCTTCAAACTGATCAAAGGATGCGCCAATGGTTTGATTTGGAAAAATATCTTTTTTGGGCTGCTTGGGCTTGACCTTGGGGGCTTCTTTAACGGGAGGGGCCTTAGATTTTGGCGCAGACTCAAAATCTTCGCTGTCATCTAATAATGCGTGGGCCCAAGACTCATCGTCACTTTCACTGTCTTTAACAGTGGCTTCTAAATCATTTCTCGGGGTGGAAAAGGCCCCGCTTTTGTCTTCGGTATCTAAGGATAGAAAGTCTTCGTTAAATTCTATTGCTTTAGGCGAGGCCTTTTCGTCCTCAATGAGGCCGTTGTCATCATCAATTAAAAAGTCATCATCTATGTGGCCGCTATCATCGATGATGTCGCTAAAATCTAATCTAGGATCAAGGTCATCATCACTGCTTGAGGGTGTCTGCTCACGCTTCTTTTGACTGGGCTTGTCTATGTAACCGTTATCATCAATTAAACCGCCATCATCGTCTTCAATAAAATCTTCATTAATGACGGTCTGGGTCTCAGCCTTTTTATCATCAAGGCCTTGGTCATCTGAAAATAAATCCTGAGTGCGATCATCTTGCACGGCAGGGGTCTCTTCAATCACCGTTTGAAAATGTTCGGCTGCCCGAAACACATTCAGACACGCACCACAGCGTACTGCTCCATTTGCCACTTTAAGCTGGGCAGGAGTTATTCGGAATGTGGTGTCACACTTAGGGCACTGTGTTATGCGAGTCTGATCCATACTTTAATTATTATAAATTATCCAAAATTAGCAATGCGTCACACTCTGATTAGTGACGCATTAGTCCTTTGTAGACTTTCTAAGCCTTTTTCTGTGCTGTAATTCGCACCCAACCGTCTTCTTCATCTACCCCAAGAATGTCGCATTCACTTTCATAAGCGTCGACCACTTCTTGAGCCTGACTGGCAAGAATACCACTTAATGCCAAATGCCCTTTGGGTAACAAGTAAGACAAAATTGGGTCTTTAAGTTCCACTAATGGGCCTGCCAATATGTTTGCTAACACCACTTCTACTTGAGTGTCAGGTGCATTTTCAGGCAGGTACAGTTCAATATCATCTTTATTGATATTGTTGTGCTCAGCATTCTCATTACTGGCTAGAATGGCTTGAGGGTCAATATCAATGCCCACCATATGTTTCGCACCCAGCAATAATGCTGCAATGCCTAAGATACCGCTCCCACAACCAAAGTCCACTACGCGTTTGTCGGTCAGTTCAAACTGATCAAGCCAGCGTAAACATAATGCGGTGGTGGCATGGGTGCCGGTTCCAAACGCTAGGCCTGGGTCTAACTTTAAGTTAACCGCCTTGCTATCTTCAGGTTCCAGCCAGCTAGGGCAAATCCATAAGCGTTCGCCAAACTTCATGGGCTTGAATGTATCCATCCACTCACGTACCCAGTCTTTATCTTCTACTAATTCTAATTTGTAACTTGGGAAGTCTTGCTGGTATTCATTTTGATAAAGCTGAGCAAGCTGCGCCATTTGTTCGCTAAGAGGTTGTTCAGCATCAAATAAAGCGATTAAGTTTACTTTATCCCACAGAGGGGTGGTGCCCAGAGCGGGTTCATAAATCGGTTGCTCAGCTGCGTCACGCATGGTCACTGCTTGGGCGCCAATGGCCAACAATAACTCTTCGATTTCTGAAGTTTTCTCAGAATTTACTTCTAATATGGCTTGAATCCAGGACATGGCTACTTTGCTAAGTTATGGCGGTGGAAGTGGCTACGACACTGCCTTGCGAATATATGAAGGCTAAATGCTGGTATTGGAGAATGGCAATCGCCAATTCGTCCCTTTTAAACATCATTTAGTATTGAGCGCTTACCAACAAACGCTTCCATTATAAGTACCTTGTAAAATTAAATAATAGGGCATTTATAAGGGCGCATACTATAGCCACATTGAAGACTGGAATCCAGTTAGGTTTTGCGCAGCGCGACCCAACCTCAAAGTGACCGTAAGATTATTTTTTTTCCAATTGGGCCATGGCTGCTTGCAAGGCCAATTCATACCCCTGAATACCCAGGCCACAAATCACACCTACTGCCACGTCACTAAAATAACTGTGGGCTCTAAATGCTTCACGGGCATGAACATTGGAAATATGAACTTCAATAAACGGAATGTTTACCCCTAAGATCGCGTCACGAATGGCCACACTGGTGTGGGTGAATGCGGCGGGGTTTATTAAAATAAAATCAATGCCTTCGCCTCTCGCCTCATGAATACGCTCAATAATTTCGTATTCAGCATTACTTTGAAAAGACAATAAATGGTGGCCTTTGGGTTTAGCAATCGCCATTAATTTTTTTTGAATATCATCCAATGTATCGGCACCATAAATTTCTGGTTCGCGGGTGCCAAGTAAATTTAAATTTGGACCATTTAATACAAGAATTGAAGCCATAATAGGTGCACTTAAATAGGAAGTTAATAAACCGCAGTTTGCCTAAAGCCAGACAAACTGTCTAGGGAGCCGCTGGGGTGTCATGAATATAAAGTTGAACATTATTGCGCCCTTGGCGTTTTGCTTGGTATAAGGCTTCATCGGCATGTTTAATGATGTGTTCAAAATTATCCCCGGTGAAACTGCAAATTCCGCAAGAGAAACTCACTTTAAACTCTGTGTCCCCTGCGCTGTGTTCCAATTGGCTGAAAACTTCACGAATTTCATTCATAACATGCAACGCATCTTTGTCCTGTGTGTCAGCCAGTATCACAGCAAACTCTTCACCACCATAGCGCCCGATACTGTCACTGTGGCGCAGGCGTTGTTTTAAAAATAACGATAAAGCGGAGATAACTTTGTCTCCCACTGGGTGGCCGTAGCTATCGTTAACCTTTTTAAAAAAATCAATGTCTACCATGGCAAAACACAGAGGTTTGTTATGTTCTTTGGCTTGGCGGCAAGCTTGCTGTAAGCGGTCGAGAATATGAGTGTGGTTATACAAACCGGTGAGGCTGTCACGAACAATTAAATTATTTAAAACCCGTGCTCTTTCTCCACGATTTTGTACCGTAGCAATGAGGTGCTTAGGGTCTATTGGTTTGGTGAGAAAATCGTCTCCCCCTTGTTTCATAGCGCTTAACTGAATATCTCGATCCTCTTCGCCGGATAAAAACAATATGGGTAAGCGTAAATATTCAGGTTGCTGGCGAATTACGGAGGCTAGTTCGGTACCTGTGCAACCTGGCATGTACATATCCATTACAATTATTTCAGGTTGAAAGTCTTCCATGGCATGTAAAATTTCCATGGGATTAGTGACCACGTAGGTCAGCATTCCAACTGAGCTAAACGCTTTTTCACAAAAGCGAGCTTGGCTTTTAGAGTCATCCATTACCAATACTTTTAATGGGGACAAAGCGGTGGCGCTGTAGAATTTTTCCACGGAGCGAATGAGCTGTGGTACGGCAGGGCGCACATAGAAATACGTGCCACCTGCTCGGCAGGCGATTAGTCGCTGTTGCAAGGTGGCGCTGTACTCTTCCGTTAAAAATACGACTTCGGCTTTGCTACTTTTAGTGGTGTGCTGATATTGCATCAAGGCTAGGCCTTGTTCATTTTCGTGGAAGTGAATATCCACAATAAAGGCGCTGGCTTCTTGCTGTAAGGACTGCTCTTGGAAATGCTTAGGGCTTTCAATGACAATGCTTGGAATATCAAAATGATTTAGTTGTTCTGTTAGTTTATTGGCCAGTTCAGGTTGTACTAATAAAAGCACCGGTTTTTTATTGGGGATATGTTGGTCTATATCATGGTTTTTATCATTTCGACGTAACGAGAATTGCCCTAAATCATAAATGGCTTGGTGGACCTCGTGTAGCGCTGGCTTGTCCAGTTTGGTGGTGGTGTTTTGTAAGGCTGTGAGCAGAGTGTCAATTTGATGAGCTTGCTTTAATAAGTCTTCGGTTTCAAAGCGTTGGGCGTGGCGAATGAGATTTTTGGTGATATGCGCTAATTCGTCAATATTTGAAAGTCTAATGCCGGGCGCTTGCATGGCTCGCCAACGATTTACTAGCACTCGCACTTGGTTAGTTACCCGATTGGCAAAGTGACGCCTTAAGGCATCGGATTGTGATTCCTGCTCGGTATGGCTCATTTGGGCCTCACTGTTATCCCTTATCTGATTCTAGCAAGGATTTATTAAGGTGCTTGGGGGAAGTTCACATTCTTATCTAACCGGTAGCCAGCTATGAAATTACCGCCATTAGGCTAGCCTGTATGTATAAGCGCTTTGAAGTAGGGATGATGGCATTGGCGAAGCAAGCAGGTTGGCAGGAGTATGCATACAATGCAGGCTTAATTGCGCTAAGTTGTTTGTTGATCATTTGTGTGGTGATTGCCGAAGGGGAATCTAGGCTGGTGACGGCCGAATTAATAGCCAAGGCCAAGCAAACTTTCGGCGGTAGCATTCAAGAGACTTTAGAGGGGTGGGGGCAATCATTACAGGAGTCGCAGCAAGAAAGTGAGCTGGACAAACTAAGCCAGATTAATAATTACTTTAACAGACGTATCGCCTTTAAAAGTGATCTTAGCCACTGGAATAAAGAAGACTATTGGGCCACACCCTTGGAAACCCTTGCCAGTTCTGGTGGGGATTGTGAAGATTACGTCATTGCCAAGTATTTCTCGCTCATTCATGCAGGGGTAGATCAAAAAAAATTGCGCATTACCTATGTTAAAGCCCTTCGCTTAAATCAGGCACACATGGTGCTTGCTTATTACCCCAAACCCAAAGCAGATCCCTTAATACTCGATAATCTTATAGGCCAAATTAAGCATGCCTCAAGGCGCCGTGATTTATCACCTGTTTACAGTTTTAATGGATATGGTATGTGGCTTGAGCGCATGAAAGGAGGCAGTATAAAAGTAGGGGACCCAAATCGCTTAAACATGTGGACAGATTTATTATTGAGAATGGAAGAGCAGGGCTTACAGGTGTTGTTGGCTAACCCCAATCAATAGCCTAGGTGTAAACGGATAATTTAACGGATGAAAAAATTCGCTTCTTTAAAGGTTAAAATAATATGAGCATTCGTCGGCAACTGGCTGTGTGCATTGGGCTTTTAATGTTGTTTATTATGGGCGGCAATTTGCTTATTAATATTAAGCAATTACAAAGTCATTATGAGCAGCAGCTAAAAGCCCGTGCGGACGAAACCGTGACGACGCTGTCTTTGAGCATGACTCAAGCTGCCCAAACGGCAGATGATGCTCAACTGAGATCTATGCTTGATGTGGTGTTTGACCGTGGCCATTTTTCTGAAATTCGATTTGATTATGTGGATTCAAATAAGGCTATCTCTAGAATAGCCCCCCCTGATTTCGCTCCCGATGTGCCTAAGTGGTTTCGAAACTGGATGTCATTGCGGGCAGGAATTGCCAGTGCCCACGTGAGCCAAGGCTGGCATCAGTTAGGGGATTTAACCGTAAGCTTGCACCCAGGCTTTATGTATCAACAGTTGTGGCAGTTAGTAAAAGCTGAGATTGCTTGGTTTGTAATGATGGCTTTCATCGCCATTTATGGGCTGCGATTATTATTAGTTTGGCAATTAAAACCGTTAAAGCAAGTGATTGAATTGGTGGATAAGCTGGCTCAAAACCAATTTGTTCACATAACAAAGCAACCTAAGGCTCGGGAATTAAAGTCCCTAGTAAAAAGCATGAACATGTTAAGTGATCGCTTACAAAGCAGTTTCATTGCCCATGGTGAAACCGTGCGTCAACTGCAAGCAGATAATTTTAACGATGCCCTAACCCAATTGAATAACCGCAAAGGTTGGAACCAATACCTTAATGACCTTATGAAAGAAGAAGGTTTTACCACAGGCTGGATGATGCTATTACAAGTTGAAAATTTAGCTGAATTAAATAATGACCAAGGCAAAGAAATGGCCGATGAAGTCTTAATGCAGCTGGCCACACAATTAAAAACAGAGCCTTTAGTTCAGCATGAAAATACCTGTTTGGCGCGCACTAATGGTGGTGAATTTTGGATGTATTGCCCTGACTCTTTAGATGAAAATTACCAAAATAGAATAAAAACGGTTCATAAAAATTTAATACAGCTGTCGCTGGTATCCCAGTATCAAGTGAAGTTGCGCATGGTGGCCATTACCGTGAATAAAGTCATTCCACCGGCGGGTGTGAAGCATCAAATGGATACGCAGCTAAGACGTTGCCAAGCTCAGCATCAAGACTTAATGATTGAGGAGGTTCAAGAGCCCACTCACACCAATTGGCAGCATTGGCGCGAACAATTAGAGGAGGCACTTAATAAAGGAAATGTAGAGCTTTTTGCTCAGCCTTTATTTGATCAACACCAACAAGAAATTCAAAAAGAAATACATTGTCGCTTACCCATGGGGCAAGACAATCCGCTTATGGCCAGCCATTTTTGGCCCATGGTGGAAAAGCTGAACTTGGCGGTCGCATTCGATCAGTTAATCATTGAAAAATGGATAATGCATTTTAATATTCAGTCAAAGTCTTCCGATTGGGTGTTAAACCTTTCTGGTAAAAGTCTTAATGACATTAAGTTTCACCAATGGTTTGAAGAAACGTTAAGCGAGGTTCATAAAGCCTCATTGATCATTGAGTTTAGCGAATACAGTCTAGTGCACAGCAGTCATCACACCCATAAATGGTTAAGTGATATAACCGAGCAAGGTGTGCGGCTAAGCGTCGATCATCTGGGAACCACCGGAGAAAGCTTTGGGTTTTTAGCACGCTTTCCATTGTATCAAGGAAAAATTGAGCGCCGCTTTATTCGCAATATCCATGATCAAAAGGAAAACTTCTTATTTGTTTCAGGCATGATTAAGGTCTTCCACTCTCAACAAACCCTGTGTTTTGCTGAAGGAGTGGAAAATGATTCTGAAAAATCAGCGTTACTGGCCATGGGGGTCGATGGCGTAATGGGGTTTGGTCTTGCTAGCCCTTCGAAATTAGAATGACTGTGATATTTTTATGCGCTATTTGATATAGTGAGCGAAGATATATCTTGGAGTGCAAAAAATGCGCAGTCTGATCCTAAGCCTTGGCTTACTCATGTCCATGAGCAGTTATGCTCAGTTAACGCTTGAAAACGCACGGGTACGTGCTATGCCTCCTGGGCAACCCAATACGGCCGCATTTATGGTGGTTAATAATACCGGTAAAGATGATATTCGCTTAACTTCAGTAAGCAGCTCAGTGGCCAAAAAAAGTGAATTTCATCAGCATACCAAGAATGAACAGGGTGTATTGTCCATGTCTCGGGTGCCTTATATCGACATTAAAGCTGGAGGCTCTTTCACGTTTAAAAGCGGCAATCACCACATTATGATCATGGGCCTTAAAAGAATGTTAAAGCCGGGTGAATCTGTTCAAATTCAATTAGTGGATGAGCAAGGGAAGCAATACCCTTTTGAGTTACCTGTTGTGTCTATTATGCAGGCACAAGAAATGAAACACGCGCATCACCATCATTAAGTTAAAACACGAGTATAAAAATGAAATCGGGCAGTGAATATTTAGAAAAATTCTTAGAGACCGGCTGGATGATGCGGGTGCTTATTGGTGGCGTGGCCATTTATTTATTGTTGGCTGTTATTTTAGGCATGTTTTGGAGCTCTGAGCCGGAAGCTTTTTCGGTGACTGAAAAAGCACAGCAACATGCACAACAGAATAATACTCAGGTGGTAACCGGTTACACCACGACAGTGGCCTTGATGGAAGTGGCAGGCACTCTACTGAGTAAGTCTGGCGGCTATTTAAGCAATGACATTGCCCCTCCTGGTTGGTGGTTAGACAACATCCCTAATTGGGAATTTGGTGTGTTGGTGCAGGTGCGTGATTTAAGCCGAGCGTTACGCAAAGACTTTAGTCGTAGCCAAAGCCAAAGTACTGAAGATTTAGATTTATCCATTGCAGAGCCGCAATTCCACTTTGACAACTTTTCTTGGGCATTGCCTGATAGTGAAGGGGAATATCAGCGTGGCATTAATAAACTCGATAGTTATGCCCTAAGACTGGCCGATACCAATAAGGGCCAAGCGCAATTTTACGCTCGAGCTGATAATTTTCGCCAGTGGCTTAAAGATGTGGAGACTCGCTTGGGGTCATTATCTCAGCGCTTAAGTGCAAGTGTTGGTCAAAAGCGTTTAAATATCGATTTAGCAGGGGATGCACAAGCCAATCAAAGCACCGCTAACGAAGATGAGTTTGAAGTGAAAACCTCATGGAGTGAAATCGATGATGTGTTTTATGAAGCTCGTGGTACTGCTTGGGCCTTGATTCATTTCTTTAAAGCCATGGAAGTGGACTTTGCAGATACGCTTAATAAGAAAAATGCCTTAGTAAGCGTCAAGCAAATTGTACGTGAGTTGGAAGCCACTCAGCAGAGCATTGGCTCTCCCATTATTCTTAACGGTGATGGCTTTGGCATGAGCGCTAACCATTCCCTAGTGATGGCATCTTATCTTTCTCGCGCTAACGCGGGCATCATTGATTTACGCGAGCTGCTTTCTCAAGGTTAAATTGCTTGTAGCGGTAAAACGCCCTGTTTTACCGCTTTTAAAAACCCCCTCCTATTTTGTAAAAGCCTCTTTTCAAAACTGTGTAACCAAACGTCAGCGGTTCAGTCCTGTGTCTTATTTTTGTTTTGTTTTGTAAGACTTTCGCTAATCCCAAAGCGCATTAAATATTTTCTTCTACACTCACTTTAGGGGCAAAAATTTAAATGGGGAGAAGTAAATGGATGCGTCAGACTATCAAGAATATGTATGCCAATTGGAGGCGAAATTACAGCGCTTGCAGGTGAACTTCATTGCCCAGCACGACGAAAATGCTCAACTTATTGGCCCGTTGCTGGCCATCACTATGCTGGTAAGAAGTGATTTACTACCTTTTGCCCGTGACCGCTATTCAAGCATCATGGTGGGTCCACAATGGAAAATGGCAGAAGAATATGTGTTGCTATTAAGAGATGAAGTCGAGTTTATGCTGACAGGCCCTAATAATTATTATAAGCGTCAAGCGGGTTAATATTTAAGGGCTACGTTAATAAGGGGTAAGAATAATTGCCTGCTTTTAAGGTTTTAAAAACAGGCAATTTGCTTAGCCTAATTCAGCTTTTGCGATAATCTCTTTCATGATCTCATTGGTGCCGGCATAAATTTTCTGAATACGGCTATCGGCCCAAGCACGGGCAATTGGGTATTCCCACATGTAACCGTAACCGCCAAATAACTGCACACATTCATCCATAACCTTACACTGCAGGTCTGAGCTCATTTGCTTGAGCATGGCCGCGGTTGGGATATCCAATTTTTTCTGAACGTGTAGCTCTAAGCAACGGTCAGTGAACACACGCATTTGTGTGGTCTCACCAATCATTTCAGCCATTTTGAAACGGGTGTTTTGGAACTTACAGATGGGCTTACCAAAGGCTTTACGCTCTTTAATGTATTCTTTGGTCATCTTAAGTGCTGCTTCACAGGCAGAGGCGGCGCCTAAACCGACTAATAAACGCTCTTGTGGTAATTCATTCATCAAGGCGATAAAGCCAATGCCTTCTTTACCCACTAGGTTTTCAACGGGCACTTTGACATTGTCAAAAAACAGTTCACAAGTATCTTGCGCTTTAAGGCCTACTTTTTTCAGGTTTTTGCCCTTGGTAAAGCCTTCCCAACCCGCCTCAACCACTAACAAGCTAATGCCTTGCGCGCCTTTTGATGGATCTGTTTTAGCGACCACTACCACTAGGTCTGAGTGTTGACCGTTGGTGATGAAGGTTTTAGAGCCATTTAATACATAGTGGTCACCGTTTAAAACCGCTGTGCTTTTAATGCCCTGTAGATCAGAACCAGCACCGGGCTCAGTCATGGCAATAGCGCCCACCATGTCGCCTGAAATCATTTTAGGGATGTATTTTTGCTTAAGCGCTTCGCTGCCCCAGTTGTTGATATAAGGCATCACAATATCTGAGTGTAAAGACCAGCCAATACCAGAACAGCCAGCATGGGCCATTTCTTCTATTAGAATAGCGCTGTAACGGAAGTCACAGCCTAGGCCACCGTATTTTTCATCGGCAGTGGGGCATAAGAAACCCATTTCACCGGCTTTTTTCCAAATGGCCTTGTCTACTTGACCGTCTTCTTCCCATTGTTCATGAAATGGGGTGACTTCCTTTTCAAAAAACTTACGAACCGTGTCGCGAAAGCCTTCGTGGTCACTATCAAATATGGTACGTGGGATCATGATTACCTCGGTGCTACTTAAAATTAATAGATCGACAACTGAGTATGCTACATCTAACTCGTATCCAGTGTCGCAGTGGGCAATAAAGGTCTCAATGATGATAAGCACCAGAAAGCATGGCGAAACCATGCAGAAAATCACATTTTGAGCGATCTGGCCAATGCTTTGGTAGTTTTAGATAATAATGCAGGAAAAGGTTGGTTAGGAAGGCGTTTGACTCACTAAACAGCCATAGCTTTTTAGGCTATGACTGTTTATAAAAACTCATACCGGAGACTCAGCTAAGCGATAATCCCCCGGAGTAACCCCTGTCCATTTTTTGAAGGCTCGGTGGAATGTACTGGGTTCCGTGAACCCCACTTTTAGGGCTATTTCATTAATGCTGTATTTGTTTTCACTTAAATGATAAATGGCCATGTCGCGGCGAACCTGATCTTTAATGGCCTGAAATGAAGTGTGTTCTTCCTTCAAGCGACGACGCAACGTTTGCGTGCTGGTATTAAGTTGATAAGCCACTGATTCAAAGTCGGGCATTTCACTTTCAGAGCTAATCTCTAGAATACGGCGAATTTGCGCGTTAATACTGGCGGTATTATTAGGTTTCACCAGAAATACATAAGGGGCTTCCTTCATGAGTTCAGGCAAATCACTGCGAGTACGAATAATGGGTAAATCTAAATATTGTTTTTCAATGCGTATTAATGTTTTGGGCATATTGAATTGGTTATCCCCATAGAAAAACAAGCGAAACTCATCGGCGTGTTTAGGTCTGGGGTAGGCAAATTCAGCCATCTTAATAGGAATACGCTTGCCGGTTAGCCAGCAGCATAAGCGGTGCCACAAAACCAATTGGAATTCAGTAATGTAATGCTGCTTATTTAAGCAGGGACGGCGCTCGTTCATGACCAATTCACCGCCGTCTTCATTAAGGTGGAATTGTGTGTGAAGAGCCATATCAAACTGCCCGTAATATCGAGTGCCTAAGGTTAGGGCTTCTCGCAATGTGGCGCAGGGCACAATGAGCTGGCAAAGAATTTCAAAGGTACCTGGCAATGATGGCTTGTCATCATGGCCTAGGCATTCGTCTTTTAGTTCTGTTACTAAGATACGCAATAATTTAGCAAGCTTATCTGGATAAACCCGAGCTTTGGGTTCATCCATGATTTCAATGCCAATGCCTGCTTTCGCTAGCAGGGTGTTTGCATCATGCCCTTGGGCAACAGCACCCGCTATCGCGGCGCGAACATAGTGGCTAGCAATCGTAGAAGTTTTCATGGCAAAACAGAACCCGAATTCATTTCAGCCAACATAATACAAATTCGACAACATTGTGCAATACCTGCCTTTCAAGGGGGCTTTGATGAATTTGGCCAATCTTTCTGATAATCCGTGTTATAGGGCATCTTCAGCCAGTGCTGATATGGTGTGTGGAAAATAACAATAGCGAGTCATGCCATGAGCTTATTAAGTGGATTAAAAGTATTGGATTTTTCTACCCTTTTGCCGGGCCCTTATGCCAGTTTAATGTTGGCTGATATGGGCGCTGAGGTACTAAGGGTAGAATCCCCTACACGCCCCGACTTAGTTAGGGCCTTGCCACCAAAAGACGCCAGCGGTGAAAGCGCGGCACAAAGCTATTTGAACCGTGGCAAAAAAGTCATTGCTCTTGACCTTAAAAAGCCAGAAGCGGTGGAAATAGTGAAGCAATTACTGAACGAATACGACATTGTTTTAGAGCAGTTTCGACCTGGTGTAATGGCTCGCTTAGGACTGGGTTATGAAGACTTAAAAAAAATTAACCCTAAGCTGATTTATTGTTCAATTACCGGTTATGGGCAAACTGGCCCCCTTAAAGATCGCGCTGGCCATGACATTAATTACTTAGCCCTTTCAGGTTTAGCTGATTACAGTCGGCGAGCAAACGAAAAGCCGGTGCCACAAGGGGTGCAAATAGCTGATATTGCCGGGGGCAGTCATCATGCGGTGATGGGAATTTTGGCAGCGGTGATTAATCGCAATCATCAGCAGCAGGGGCAATATCTAGACATCAGCATGACAGATTGTGCTTTTAGCCTTAATGCTATGTTTGGTGCCGGTTATCTAGGGGGAAATGTGGAACCCACTGCCGAAGGAAACATGCTTAATGGCGGCAGCTTTTATGATTATTACGAAACCCAAGATGGGCGCTTTATGTCTGTGGGTTCCATCGAACCACAATTTTTAATGCAGCTTTGCAGTGCTATGAATTTAACCCATTTGGCAGGGCAGGCTGCCAGTCCTGATCCTCAGTTATCCAATGAATTTAAACAAGCCCTTACGGATGCATTTTTATCAAACAGCTTTCAACATTGGTGCGAAGTATTTGCCCAATTGGATTGTTGCGTCGAGCCAGTATTAACCTTTAGTGAGGCGAGCCAGCAAGATAATGCCGTTCAAAGAGAGTGGGTAACGCAAGTAAGTACAGAGGCTGACAATGCTCAACAGTGGGTTAAGCAAATGGCTAATCCTATTGATAAAACGGTGACGCCTCAATTCACGGGTGCCAAGTTGGGTGCCCACAGTGCAGAAGTATTGCAAAATCTTGGGTACAACGCAGAGGCCATTGCGAATTTACAAACCATTAAAGCCGTTAAGTAAGCTACTGGCTGTTAAAGGAGCGTCGATTACTGAATAAGCCAAAAAATAGTGGCACTAAACACCATAGCCACAGGTAAGGTAATTAACCAAGACAGTAAAATGCTTTTTATTGTCTTGGTGTTTTGCTGGCGGCTCACCACACCAATCCCAAAAAGCGCCCCCACACTTACATGGGTGGTAGAAACGGGCACGCCAAATTTACTGGCTACTATGACCAAAAAACTGGTGACCAAATTGGCCGACAAGCCTTGTCCGTGATTAATTGTGGTAATTTTTTTACTCATGGTTTCAGCCACGCGCCTTGCGTTTAATAGCCCGCCCATAGCCATAAAAACCCCAACTAAAATTAACCCGTAGCGAATATCAAATAAATTAGCGGCCACCAGTAGCCCTGCAATTTTCGGTGTATCGTTTAAACCGCGGGCAAAGGAGACTGCTGCTGCGCTAAATATATGAGCGCTATCTAATAAGCGTTGCAATTGCATGCCCCATACTTTTCCTGTGTATAAGTCGCGGCACTGATTTTGATCGGCGATCAGTATTTTCGCTTGAACCTGACTGTAAGGGTTATCAGGATTATGCATCATTGATTGAGTAAGCAATGTTTGAGTTTGCGATGGATTTAAATCATGAACTGGAATCGGGGTAGTCTGCTCGCCTATGCAAATACAGGTTTCTTTGTTAATGGAAAAATACTGGCGCATATGGGTGAAAAGCCAATACACACAAGCCCCTAATGCCACGGCAATAAAGGGGCTAACTAATAAAGGAATAAAAAAAGCGTGGCTTAATTTGGTAAAGTTTACATCCCAACCAACCGCCATGAGGCCCGCGCCAATAAGGCCGCCTACTAGGCTATGAGTGGTTGAGATAGGAAATCCAAAGCGCGTGGCCAGCAAAACGGTTAGCCCGGCAGCAAAGGACACTGCAATTAAAAAATCGGTGCCACTGGCAATATGTGATGGCACAAGGCCTTTTCCTGAAAAGCTACTCACTAAACCATTGGCTATAAATAGAGCACAAACAGAACCCAGAAAAGTACAAATAGTGGCGATAATAATGGCCGGCCGATATTTTAATATGCCGCTGCCATATAAAGTGGCAACCCCTTTAAAGTTATCATTAGCACCATTATTAAAAGATAGGAATAACGCAGAAAACAGTAGCAAGGCAAATAGCATATAAATTCCTTTTTAAAATGGTCGGGCTAATCACTGACCTTTTGTACCAACATGCCCCAAGCGGTTTGTAAAACTAACGAAACCTTACGGGCATTCCATTTTTTATTTTCCACCTGAGTGCCACTAATATAGGTACTGTCTACTTTCACTTTTTCCCAGTCTTGTGGAGGTGTCTTTAACAGGTTTTTATTAAGAATAGTAAAGTCTGCCAGCTTGCCAACTTCTAAACTTCCGCGACTGTGTTCTTCAAAAATTTGCCAGGCAGCATTAATGGTTAATGCTTTAATGGCATTCATGGGGGAAATGCTTTCACTTTCTCCTAAAATATACTGGTCTGATTGCGTGTTGCGCATAATGGCTACACGCATGGCTCGCAACGGCCCTAGCGGTGAAGAGGGCGTATCGGTGTGCAGTGTAACGGTATGGCCTGCTTTTATGGCGCTATTGACCGCCATAAAGCGCTCAGCCCGATCTTTGCCAACGATGTGGTCTCTTAATGCGTCGCCATAATAATTAATGTGGTCGATGTAAAAACTAACGGTAATACCTAGTTGTTTGGCTCTTTTTAATTGCTGGTGAGTGACTAAAGCGTTGTGTTCCATTCTATGGCGGTGATCATTTTTTGGGTGTTCTTTTAACACTTTTTCTACGGCATTCATAAATTGGCTGGCGGCTCTTTCCCCTTGTACATGAGCAGAAATTTGCCAGCCTTGTTTGTGGTAATCACTCACTAACGCTTTAAGTTGGGCATCATCATAAGTGAGATGCCCCATGGACCCTTTGGCAATCCCCAGCTTTTTTTTGGTAAATTCATTGGCAAGATAAGGGGCATCCATAGCCATGCCGCCGGCATAGGGAGAGCCGTCGACCCATAACTTAGGGCCTAATACTGTAAAGTGTTGATTACCCTGATTTGGTAGAAAATCACTGGCGTGTAAATCTTGAAACATAGGGTAAGTGAACATTCTAACCGGAGCATTTTCATGCTCGCTCACTTCCTTAATAGATTGTAAATGATTAGGAATAATATTTTGTAAACCCGGTGCCACCACCGTGGTATATCCTGCTTGAGCATAGTTCTCTAATTGCCCGGTTAACAAATAAACATAAGCACTCATAGGATATTTGGGCGTGGCTTTAGAAAACTGTGCCATGGCCCCCACTTCTACGATGTGACCATTAAGTTCGCCGTTTGAATCTTTTTCAAAATATCCCCCAGTCGGATCTGGAGTATGCTTGTCTATCCCAGCCTCTTGATAGGCTCGTGTGTTTACAAAGCCGCTATGAAGGGTTTGTGAAATAATCAGCAGTGGATTATCGGGTGCTAAAGCATCTAAGGCTTCCAAAGTGGGGGACTGCAAATCAGTGATAATGGCGGGGTCCCACCCATAAGCTATTACCCACTCTCCAGCAGATTTTTCTTTAATGCCTTGCCTTAAACTGGCTAAAACGTCTTGAGGGGTATCATGATTAAAGCCTGAGATATCAATGGTTTGATTCATCATGGCCGACAAAATAGGGTGAGAGTGAATATCAATAAAGCCAGGCATTAAAGTTCGCCCATTTAGGTTCACTAATTTTGTATCTGGCCCCGCCAGTATCTCAATGGTACTCAGTTTGCCCAGCGCCTGAATTTTTCCTTGATAAACACTAAGCGCTTCAACCTGGGGTTGTTTGTCATTCACGGTAATAATATCACCGCCAAAAAATACCGTGTCGGCAAACTGTGCGTAACAATTGACTGGAAATATAAGTGCCACCCATGAAACACTCAATAATATCGAAGTAAATTTTTTATAGGTCATATCAAGCCCCATATAAGGCGAATACTTCAGGCCCCGTCATGTCTTTGGTGGTATTTGAGAAGCAATAATAATTGGGCTTTTCATCAATAAATACTTGGTGGTCAAATTTAAATTGAGTAGTTTCCTCAAATAATCCAGCGAGCATCATGTGTTGCTGGCTTTGTTTTAACCGATAAAATAAATGGCTGCCACAGTGTTTACAAAATCCTCGTTCGGCCCATTTTGACGAATTATAAACTTGAATTTTTTCGGGTTCAGAAAACGTAACTTGTTGGCCGCAGTCAACGGTCATGAACGGGCCACCTCCCCATTGGCGACACGTTTTACAATGACAGGCACCAACACTTTCACTCACTTCGTTGGCGCTAAAAGAACAAGCCCCACAAATACACTGGCCCTTGGCATTAAAGGTTTGTGTCATGACATTCCCTGCATTTACTTTTTTAATTTATGCCTTAATGTACATAAAAAAATGGGAATAGCCATTATAAAAACGCAGTTTAAAGAGTTTAGAAATACACGAAAGCTTGGAGAAATGTGATTGTAATGAGTCTATGTAAATTAGTATTGAAGCGTCACTTCCTTGTGCTGAATTATTTGCATGACATTTTCTGTCATGCTTTTTAAAAATTCACTTAATTCACGGCATCATGAACCCCGAAAATTTAACACCCGACAATAACGCCATTTCTCTGTGCCAAGTGGCAAGGTCCTCTTGGTTAAACTGACTTAAATGATCGTGTCCACAGGCTCTTGCCATGACTTGCATGAGCTCTACCGAAGCACTAAAAAAATTGTGTAATTGCTTAGCCGACTTATCCACATTTAGTTTGGCACGAAGCTCTTCTTTTTGAGTGGCAATGCCTGCTGGGCAATTATTGGTATTGCACATTCTGGCTGCCACACAACCAATAGATTGCATGGCGCTATTGGAAATGGCCACACCATCGGCGCCCAGCGCCATGGCTTTAACAAAGTCCATGGGCAAGCGCAGGCCACCGGTGATAATTAATGTAACGCGCTCGCTAGCCCCTTGTTTATCTAAATAACGCCGTGCACGGGCAAGTGCTGGAATGGTGGGGACGCTAATATGGTCTCTAAATATATCAGGGGCGGCACCGGTGCCACCACCACGGCCATCTAAAATGATGTAGTCGGCACTGGCATCCAGTGCAAATTGAATGTCTTGTTCAATGTGATTAGCACTTAACTTAAAACCAATAGGAATGCCGCCGCTCAATTCACGCACGCGATCGCTAAAATATTTAAAATCTTCTACGCTTGCCAAGTCTTTAAACGTGGGTGGCGAAATGGCATCACTACCTGCTTTTATACCACGCACTTGTGAAATTTTTCCGGTGTTTTTATTGCCTGGTAAGTGTCCGCCAGTGCCGGTTTTAGCCCCTTGTCCCCCTTTAAAATGAAAGGCCTGCACAGAAGGCAATAATGCTTCTTGGTAACCAAATTGGGCACTGGCCAGTTCGTAAAAATAACGAGAATTCTGTGCGTGCTCTTCTGGCAACATGCCCCCTTCACCCGAACAAATACCGGTACCGGCAAGTTCGGCTCCTTTGGCGAGGGCTGTTTTAGCTTCTTCTGACAAAGCGCCAAAACTCATGTCGGACACAAATAAGGGAATTTTAAGTACTAACGGCTTTTTAGCCTGTGGGCCAATGATTAATTCTGTTGCCACAGCAGTATCTTCCAATAATGGCTTTTTAGCCATTTGTGCCACCATGATTTGTAAGTCATCCCAGTGAGGTAATTTACCTCGTGGCACACCCATGGAAGTCATGGGGCCGTGATGGCCCATTTTAGAGAGCCCTTCACGGGCTAATTGATGAATAAACGCCACCGTGGGCTCTTCAGGTGTAGGCACGGCAACGGGTAATTCGGTTGCGTTAATTTTTCGCCCAGGACCTTCTTTGCCGATCATATCTGTTGAAAACTGTTTATGGCTGCCATCGCAAAAGGGCGGGTTATTGGTGTGTTTGCAAGCACACAGGTAAGCTTCGCCATTGTCATCGGCTTTAAAGGCTTGTGGCTTGAATGAGGAGCCCTTATGAGAGCCATCGCAGAAAGGTTGTTGTTGTGATTGTCCACAGGCGCAAAAGTAATACTCTTCGCCTTTTTTAAGTTCAACTTTCTTAGGTTTATTGTCACTAATAATAGGGTTATTCATCAGGCCTCCAAGGAACGCTTATAACGGCAAGGCTCGGGCGAGCTACATCAAATATAGCTCATGGTGGCAGATTGTCAGATAAGCATGTTGGATAGCAGGTTAAATACAATATTGTTTTTTTGACAAATGATCATCACTTTACATACATCTTGTCGATGTGAAAGTTAAAGCTGAGTTTTAAAGGGTTACTATAGAGGGCTCTCATCCCCCTTGGCCCAAAGCCATTACTCCTAAAAATAACCAGCAGCCTATTCCTAAAACAGCCAATATCTGGCCATAATTTATTCTGTGTTTTACAAAACCAAACACAGTGATACCGCTTGAGAAAATACTGGCCACTGCAAAAGGCCATCCAAAAATGCTTATGCCAAAGGGGATTCCATCAACCATAACCATAAGCACAGCAAAAAAGGCAGAACCAATAGCCAAGGTTAGCCCGTTAAGGTCAAGGTTGTAACTGTCCATACACAATACATAAATAGTCATTATGATTTGTATAGCGACTAAGCTTAAGAATATATTTTTTATAAGTGATGCCTTTTAATTTTCATGGCAGATTTAAACTGGTTATTTTGTTAAAAATCTCTTCAAATCGGCAGTTTTCACAACTGCCAAAACCACTTAATTGTCTAACTTTATTACGACTAAATAGCGGAATACTGATACCCGCTAAAAATCGACACTGGCTACCAATAGAGACGGGTCTTTGTGTTTTATTTTCTAGGTGTGCTTTCAGGCTCTGTAGGTCTTGGCTTAGCTGCTTATCACTTGGAAAGATCGGTGCTTGAGAATAAGTCAGTGTGGCTACTTGTCCAAGGCATACCGAGCAATGGCCGCAGCGTTGAGGGGAGTTTTGATCATCAAAATACAATGACAACATGTTACTAAGGCATTTATCTAATTCAAAAAAACGTATGAGACTTGCAATACGTTTTATTTCTTTTTGTTCTTTATCCACAAAGTAATTAAATAGCTCCATCGCCAAGTCAGCTTTATTAAGGGCTTGATCGTTAACGGAAAAAACTTCGGTGATGCCCTTGGTTTCTAGTTCTATGAGTTGTTGCTCATGTAAATACTCTAATGCCGTGACCACTCGGTCACGTTTGCATTGGTAATGCTCAAACAAACTATCAAAGTTTGGAGCGCCCCAAATTTTTTTAAATTGGCTGTGAGAAAATATAGCGGCTAAAAAGTCGTGACGTTCACCTTCAAATTTAGCCAGTATAGCGTTTTTATCCACAGTGAACTTGTATCTAAAATCGGCGAAATACGCATAAAGAGGCTGGATAACTCCAAGTAACTCTAGCTGCACCAGCAGTGTTTTCATGGGCAATTGACGAACATTACTAGCATTAGATAGCCCGACTAACTGTAATTCCCATTGCCCACCTTGGGTTTTTTCTTTTATATTTTCTAATATGTGTTGAATGCCAACAAGCTCAGGGGTATCCCCGTAGACAAAGTTTTCCACTGTGTTTAAACCATCAAGGTTGGCTAATGTAATGCAATTAGAAGGCAAACCATCTCGTCCGGCACGACCAATTTCTTGGCTGTAGTTTTCAATAGACTTTGGTAAGTCGTAATGAATGACAAAGCGAATATCACTTTTATCTATGCCCATACCAAAGGCAATAGTGGCCACCACTACCTGAGTATGACCTGTCATAAAATTATGCTGAATAGACTGGCGTTTCTCACTGTCAAAACCGGCATGATAGGCCATGGCATTCACGCCATTTTGAGCTAAAAATTGCGCTACTTTTTCAGCGCTGTGCTGCAGAGTCACATACACAATGCCTGGGCCACTTTGTTGGGCAATAGCCGATAATAACTGCTGATCTTTCTCAGTGTTGTTAACCGATTTAATTTCTAAATTTAAATTAGGGCGGTAAAAGCCAGTTTGCACGATATGGTTTGGCTGAATATTAAATTTTCCGGCCATGTCCTTTTTAACTTTTTTAGTGGCGGTGGCTGTTAATAGTAATACCAAAGGAATATTTAGTTCGTGACAGTAATGGGGCAACTTTAGGTAATCGGGCCTGAAGTTATGACCCCATTCTGAAATACAGTGTGCCTCATCAACCACGAGCATAGAAATAGCGACGCTGCTTATAAACGAGCGAAAACGTTCATTTTTAAAACGCTCTACCGACACCATAAGTATTTTAATATTGCCTTCTCGCACATCTTTCATGACCTGCTGGCTTTCTTGGGGGCTTAAGCTTGAATCGATACTGGCCGCGCGAATGCCTTTTTGTTTAAGAAACTCCAATTGATCCTTCATAAGGGCCAGCAAAGGAGATACCACTAAGGTTAAATTGGGTAGATGCAAAGCGGTAAATTGGTAGCAAAGAGACTTGCCAGAACCCGTAGGGAAAATCGCCAATGAAGACTGTCCAGCGAGTAACTGCTGTATGGTTTGCTGTTGGCCGGTGCGAAAGCCATCAAAGCCAAAATGCTGTTTTAAGGAGGCGTTAAGATCAATAGACATCATGAGGCTCTTGGCAAAAGGGGCAGTTGATCAAGCATGATAAACCAAACAGCGCTATTGGTGCTTTAAAAGAGTTGAATGGGCTGTTGGTTACCACACTTGTAAGCGGCGTTGATGATGCTGTTAGGCGGTCGCAGCCAGTGGATGGAGTATTAGTACTTATACTCACAATTAGGTGGTTAATATGTGGCCATTTACATACCCAGATCAACAGCCAAGGCACTAATCGTAGACATTTCTGATTAGGGCTTTTATTCTTTAGCCAATTATTATTATAAAACTGTAGGAGAGAGAGTTATGTTGAAGAAAGTATCCCTTGCTGTAGCACTAGTGATGTCTATGCCTATGTTGGCCAATGCCGCTGATGCTGCCGCGGGTAAAGCGAAGGCCGCTATGTGTGTGGGTTGTCATGGTACCAACGGTATTTCCATGGTGCCTAGTTATCCAAATCTTAAGGGGCAAAATGCCGCTTACATTGAATCGTCATTAAAAGCATACCGAGATAAAAGCCGCACCGGTGGTCAATCGGCTATCATGTACGGCATGGCAGCGGCCTTATCAGATGCTGATATTGCCAATCTTGGCGCTTATTACAATTCTTTAAAATAACATGTGTTAGGGTTTCAATTTTATTTGAAACGGTAAATTAAAGCCCACGAAAGTGGGCTTTTTGCATTGTAGAAACAAAATATATTGAATTAGGCTTCATTTAAAGTTTACGGCCTCGCTGATTACCCTAATGTATTTTTAATAGGCTTATTGGCTAATCTTCAGAAAAACCCTCCAGAGTTTGAAACATCATCGGTTTTTACAACTAGTATCCTCTGTTTTTGCAAGTATTCAGCCTTTGTCGTGCACTAGAATCTTTGAATACGTCTTGCCTATGTTGAAGAGCTGTTTATCAGAGTTTCCATATAGAGCAGGGTATTGAAATAAGAGGCTGCGGCGTAGTGATCTTATTTTTAGGATTAATAGACAAGAGTTGCAGCATTTAATCTTGCTCTTAGAGATGGAGTTCATATCGCTAGGCATAACCTTGGTTATTGCCGTCATTGATAAATCTAATTATAAAAAAATCAACTGCGAGAACTAAAATGAAAAATATGACGAGTAAGTTATTGTGTGGCTTAGCATTGAGCTTTGCTGCATCCAGCAGTTTTGCTGCTTGTAATGATGAACCGATTGTTTTTGTGCATGGCTATAACAGCGGCCCCTCCACTTGGAATACCATGGTTGAACGCTTTGAAGATTATGGCTACGAAAGCTGTGCGCTTTATACATTTGGTTATGATGACATGAATGACAGCAACCGTGATTCCGCTGCTGACTTAGCCGATTATGTAGACGATGTGCTAGCCGACAGTGACCATAGCGGTTATGACAAAGTGACGATCATTGCCCACTCTAACGGTGGTTTGGTGTCTCGCTGGTATAATGTGTTTGAAGGTGGAAGTGAGCACATAAACCGATTCATCACCCTAGGCACCCCTCATGATGGCACCACTACGGCCAGTGTATGCGTTGCTGTGAGCCCTGCTTGTCAAAACATGTATCCCGGTTCTGGTTTCTTAGAATCACTAGGCAGTGAAGGTTGTGATCATGCCATTTGGTCTGATTATGATGGTGTGATACTGCCAAATAACAGTGCTAAGTGTGATGGCGATGGCACCAGTGACAAAATTGCTTGGTCTGATGGGATTGGCCACTCTGAGCTGCTGACCAAAGGCAAGCCTTGGAAGAAACTTAAAAAAGCGTTAGACATGTAAGTTTCATGACTCTTTAAATAATATGAGGCAGACACGCTGCCTCATATTAAATAGCTTTAACAGGGTAAGTTTCCATGAAAATTTTCGAAACCATACTAGTGGTTTATCTATGTACTCTTGCATCTTCAGTACTTGCAACTGCATCCCAAAACAAGGCTGGGGTGGCCAGTGTCAATGGAAAAATAATTTCCGCTGAGACGGTTGGTTTTTTAGTGAATGGGCAGAAAAAAATAACCAAAGGCTCTGTTATAAACCCAGATAATAATGATCAAGATGAAAATGAATTAAAAAATAAATTACTTCAAGGCTTAATAGAATCTGAAATGATCGCGCAGGTTGCGATCGATTCGGGTGTGCAAGACCTACTAGAATTTAAAATTAAAAAAAGGATGCAAATCAACAATTTGTTGGGGCAAATATATTTAACACTGTTTCGTGAAAACATCATAGTGAATGAACAATCTATTCAAAAACGCTATGACGAGCTTCCTGCAAAATATCAATATAATAGCAGTCGTATAAAAACTGCAAAGATAGAAGCAGGACAAGCAGCCTTAAAGGCGCTAAATAGTGGCATGGATTTCTCTACAGTTGCCAATCAATACTCAATTGAAGCTAACAAGAAGCCAGGTGGTAAATTAGGTAACATGAGTGAGGGCCAATTGCCCACTAAACTGTGGAATTCATTATTAACACTTAAAGAAAAGGGTTATACGCCTGAATTAATTAAAATTCGAAAGTACTGGTATTTACTAAAGCTAAATTCAAAAACCTTGATTCCTAAAAAAAGTTATCAACGCATGCGAGCTCGTTTGGAAAATGATATTCGTCAAGAACAGTTAATTTCTCACGTAGAGGCTATTCGGAAAAATTCAACAATCGTGCTGCCTAGCTCAAATGAACATGATTTTCAGGGTGAGCCATAATGTTAAAGGAGGCCAAAATGAAAATAATGGTCATTATTGCTTTGGCAATTGTGGTGGGGATATTGTTGGTCGTTAATCAACCATCTAGCCTAATTGCTTCAAATGAGAGTGTGGGGACTGATATTAATGAGCCTAGTGGTGTGATGAAAAGTAAGGGCTCTAATCAAGGTTTATCAAAATTAAGCGTGAAAGATGTAAATGATCAAAACAAAGAGACTTTCGGCAGCTTACCAAAACCCATGGATAAATCTCTTAAGCGCTTAATTGCAAAGAGTCAATTAGATAATAATGGTCAATTAATTCTTAATGCAAAAATGCAAACAGCATTAAAGCAGTTTTATAATGCTGCAGGTGGGACAATTAACAATGATCAAAAAGATTACATTTCACAATATACCTATTCACAAATCTCAAGCGATGCCGCAGACACATTGGTAAGTGTGATTGATTTATATTTTTTATATAAAGTTAAAGAAAAAGCCTTTCTAGAAACGAGTTCTCATCTTACAAGACTTGAAGTGCTTTACGGGATGAATACTATAAGAGAAGAGTCTTTAGGTTATGAATACAGCAATGCCTTATTTTTCGAACGTAGTGCTAAAACAGAATACCATTTGAAAATAGCCCAAATACAACAAGATACTCGTTTATCTGAAGAAGAAAAAAACATTCGTTTATCAGAGCTTAAGAAAATTGCCTTGCAAAATAACATTATTAAACCCTATCCGGTTAATCAGAAACTAAGTCAATTAAAGAAAGAAATATCAACGCTTCGCTCCCAAAGGGCAAGCGAAGAGCTCGTTCATCAAGCTCGAGTAAACTCACTAGGTGAACGAGATGCACAAGATTTACTTGAACAAGAAATCTACATGGAAAATTGGCATAAACGCTATGAGAGCTATCATAGTGAACGACAGATCATTCTTGACTCAGGTTTAGATGCAATTGAGAAAACCAAACAACTAGAGTCTTTGTTGAAGTTACATTTCCAAGATAATGAAATAGCCAGTATTAGGGCGCACAACCTTCAACAAGGTAACCGTTAATGGGTTCTTCTTGCTTAATGATTGGCTGGTGAGTGGGCGGGATGATTTCAATGCCGTTATCTTGCAATAGCATAGAAGAAGGGGATGTGCCCATCATATCTTTAAAGGCATTAGAAAAATGCGAGGAATCTGTAAATCCAGCACTGCTAGCCGCAGAGGTTAAGTTATAACCCTCTCCAAGACGAACACAGGTCATATATAAACGATGCCAAAGTCGGTAACGGCGAATCGTTACTCCTGTTTTGAGCTTAAATAATTGCATTAATCTAGGTGCCGAAATGTTAATGGTGACGGCGAGGCTTTCTACTGATAAATTATCATTAATGTTTTTCTTTATGATTCTTATCACTTTCTCAATTCGTTCATCTTGTTTGTTTTTTCGTTTTTTAAGAAAAACGCTGCTGCTTTTTTGAGGAAGAGCATTACAGTCTTTTAGTGACTGCATAAAAATAGAATGTGCTAAATTCGAATCGCAGTGTTGTCGATAAAGGTAATAAAGATTGTCAATGAAGCTTGCTTCATTATTTAGATTAAAAAGAATGCTGTCACTGCCATTTTCCATGTTGTTTGCAATGGTTTCATAATCTTCACACAGTGCATCGAGATTGCAATGCGCAATGATCGCCGATTGCGTTTTGATACTGATATCATGACCTGCCGGAATCAATAAGCTGTTACAGTGAATTATTTGCTTTGAATTGTTTACTTGAAAACTAATCGGGTCATTTAGGGATATTAGTAAAGTGCTTGCCCCCTGAGATAAGCGAAGTGTTTCGCCAATTGGGCCAATGTACAGCGTGCGCTTATCCCATAAGAACAGTTTAGACGGAAGATGATTGATCAATTAATACCTCGAAAATAGGGTGCTTAAATTTGAGGGTTAACGTTCAAATTTTTGGATCTTTTTTAGAATTATAATGTTGATTAATAACATCCGTTTTTAAACGGATGTTGCAGGATAGTACTCTAATTGAATTTTTAAGGTATTACGAAAACGTGCCAATTAAGATGATTACGTCTGTGTGAATAACTTTGTAATAAAGGAAGTAGTTTTTATATAAAGTAGTAGGAAAGGAATGCAATAGCTGTCAATTAATGTCCTGTTTTGTCTTTTTATGTTCCTTCATAAGGATGTTGTTTTTAGTTAGTGTTCACTTAAGCTTAGAAAAGTTTGGAGTGATTGCGGTTCGATAATTTCTACATTGCCATACTGAACAGCGATCCAATTTTTTAATTGCCAATCTTTTAATACCCGATAAATACTTTGGCGTGTCACTCCAAGACTGGCTGCCAACTCTTCCTGACTAATTTTACTGGCGGGCATTGGGGATTCATAATGGTTGCGAGATTTATGTAAACGCAATAATTGCTTGGCTAACCTTTTTGATAAAGGTAAAAAAGCAGCCTCCTCTAATACTTGGCCTGCTTGACGTAGACGCTTACATAAAATGTTTAAAAAGTGTTTGTATAACTTAGGATTAGTATCCAATAAGTTTAATAATTCTGTTCTGGGAATGCGCATTAGCTGAGTATTGCCAATAGCCATAGTCGTTTGCGCTCTTGGGCGGCCATCGATGGCGGATATTTCACCAAACCACCAACCCGGTTGGACTATGCCATATAGGAAGTATTTACCATTGGCATCTTCGGCCACCATTTTAATGCCCCCAGATAACACGCCATACAAGGCATCTGGTTGATCACCGTCTTGATAAAGCATTTGCCCATCATTGCAAGACACAGTGGTGGATATATCCGCTAACTGTTGTTTAGTATCTTGCGGGAAATCACGGAATAAACCGCTGTCATCTAACTGTTCAAATATCGAGCTGGCCATGGATTATCTTGAGTCAAACTGAATTAGAGCAACAAATGTAACATTTTTAACGGTGATGGGCCTTTTGTTTTGAAACACTAAGCCTACAAAGATAATTTGTTTCATAAATTAAAAACCTAATGATAAAAGGTGTTTGTAAATGGCAGCTCGTATTCCAAGAGATAAGAAAAACGATCACACAAACGAAATGGCTCAGCAGCGTCGTGATTTTGTCAAAGAACACACAGGCGTGAGCTTAGAGCACGTGGGCAAATACTCCATTGCCCCTGAAACCACTAATGGCAATATTGAAAATTTCATCGGCATCACTCAAACCCCCATTGGTTTAGCGGGCCCTGTGTTGGTGAATGGCGAGCATGCCAAAGGTGAGTTCTATGTGCCCATGGCCACGTCAGAAGGCACTTTAGTGGCCAGTTATAATCGCGGTATGCGTTTATTAAGAGAAGCCGGTGGCATTAAAGTCAGTGTGGTAGATGATGCCATGCAAAGAGCCCCGGTATTTGTTTTTAACGATGCCCGTGAAGCCCGTGAATTTGGTGTGTGGATAAAGGAAAATTTGCCGTCTATTCAAGAAGTGGCCCAAAGCACAACAAAATCGGGCAAGCTGCGTAATATTGAACAATACGCTGCCGCTCGTATGCTGTATTTGCGCTTTAACTTCACCACCGGCGACGCGGCCGGTCAGAACATGGTGGGTAAAGCCACCTACTTTGCTTGTGAGTGGATCAAGAAAAATTACCCTGCCACCATTCAGCGCTACATGCTGTCGGGTGCCATGGACACAGATAAAAAGCATTCACAGCTAAACACCTTACACACCCGTGGCAAGCGCGTGATAGCCGAAGCGACCATTCCTAGTGATTTACTTAAATCAATTATGGGTGTGCCTGCTGAAACCCTATTTAAAATGCGAGCCATTAGCCAAGTGGGTAACTTCATGGCAGGCTCCACTAATACTGGTGCGCACTCTGCTAACGGCATTGCCGCGGTATTCATGGCCACAGGACAAGACGTGGCAAACGTGGCGGAATCTTCAGCGGCCGTTACCTTTGCCGATTTAGATGATGAGGGTAATTACTACATTGCCATTACCATTCCGTCATTAATTGTGGCCACTTATGGCGGCGGTACTGGTTTGGGTACCCAAAAAGAATGTTTGGAAGTGATGGATTGTTACGGTGAAGGCAAGGTCTTTAAGCTGGCTGAAATCATCGGGGCGACTGTATTAGCCGGTGAATTGTCCTTAGGGGCGGCCGTTTTGGCAGGTGATTGGGTTTCCAGTCATGATGCTCTTGGCCGTAATCGCTAAACGGCTGCTAATTATTGGCTGATTGCTAACAAAGCACTTCTTCAAAATGCTTTGTCACTTTCATTAGTTTTTAACCATGCGAGCTCATTGGAGCTTGCATGGTTAGTGTGTCCGTTCTCTCAAAGCAAATAGTGTCTCTCTGCTATACTCTCTTAGCGTTATTCTTAATTTTCAATTAATCGTGTTGGAGGTTTGTGTGCCACAAAGTTCCCATTACTACCAAACCAGTGACCCTGATATTTTTAGCCGTGGCAGCATTAAGCTCACCTACGATTTGCTGCGTAAAAAAAACCCAGCCCTTGCCTTAACCGTTAGAAACATGATTACCGATACACCGCTTCCCAAGCAGGAAGGGGAGCTAAATGATAAAAACAGTGATCACTTTAAAGTGACGCTAAATTCATTTGAAGTGAGAGCGGTGGTGGAATATTTAATGGAATACGGTCGCGATGATGATGAAATTAAAAGCAAGCTAGGCATGGCCGTGATGGCTAAAGCGCTCATGGAAGACTGGATTGTCTTAGCCCATAAAATGGTAAGTGAACTGCCTGAAAATCAAAAACCTTAGTGCGCCTCTATTAATTGATTACTTTCTTTGCGTGACTCCAAGCGTACAGTGATAAGGCGCAAGCTATTAATATAGGTCTCCTTAGTTTATTAAACGTTTAAAAAATCATTGCCAATCTTGTAAACCGTATTTATCTAATATGCTTTGCAGTTGGCCATTCTCACGCATTGTGGTTAAGCCACTGGAAAACAGTTCAATGTATTTCGCAGAACTGGCTTTGTTAGGGCCACAGGCTATGTAAAGCGACTCGCCTTGGGTGACGTCTCCGGCGGCAATTACTTTATCTGAAAAATTAAGCTCAGCCAATTTTGCTTCCATAATTAAATCAAACTCCACCAGTACATCTATTCGTCCTGATAATAACTTGCCAATATTTTGTCTTAAGGCTTTGTCGGCTTTTACCTCTTGTACTTTATGGGAGTCCTTATGGTTGGCGATGTATTGGTCTAACTCATCGCTGTAGGCATAACTGCCAATGATGCCAAGTTGTTTATTTGACAATGATGGAATGCCCCCATAACGCCACGTATCCCCTTGTTTTACATACATCACCGGTTTGATTTTACCCCAAGTGTTTTTGCTGAATAAAAAATCAGGTGCGTCGCTGGAATCGGCGCCCACTACGCAGTCATAGGTACCTTTACGTACCATGGCAATACTGCCTACCCAAGGAAGAGTTTGGTAATCAAGGGAGTGGCCATTTTTCATTAAAATTTCTTTGGCAATTTCAATCATATAGCCAGGCTTAGTACTATTGTCTCCCCCATTTACCGGGTACCACTCATCGGCCCGTATGGTGACGGTGTCGGCGTTTGCCACATTCAGAGTCATGGCTAAAAGTAAGCAAATCTTTAACTGTGTATGCATATTATTTTCCTTATTTTTCAAAGGATTAACCCAACTAATTTGAGAAAAATGAAAGACCTAATTTCTCTAGTATAGAAGAAGCCTAGCACAGTGCTTAATTAACATTCCCTGTAATAGAGGGCTGGCTAATAATGAACAAAGCCAAGTTCTAAATAACGTCACACCTTTCAGGAGACTTCATTTATAGGAACTTCCCATAGTAGCGATACTTCACTACAGTTAAGTAATAGCTGTATTAGTCATAACCTAGCTACAGCCCTTTATCATGCTAGTCAGTGAGATCACCGTTATGCTGAAGTGGGCTGTTGGGAAAAAAATAGGCATTAGCTTTACTTTGATGCTTATTTTACTAATGGTGATCACCACACTCTCATATCAAATCACAGTTTATTCTAGTGACACCGAACAGTGGCATATTCACACTCCAAAAATGCTGGGTGCGTTAAATGATCTTACTTGGGCCATACAGAATACCGAAACGAGGCACAGAGATTACCTATTAACAGGTGGTAGTAGTGAATTAGAGCCCTATCTTGATGGTATAGAACAAATCAAACAGGGCTTAACGGCATTAAATACATTAGTTCTAAATAATCCCTCTCAACAAATAGCCCTTACCCAGCTTGAAACCCTAATTAATGGACCGGATGGAAAACTTCATGAGCTTCAGAAAACGATCAACGCCCGTCAAACAGGGAGTTTTGAAGCCGCTTTAAATACTCTACGTTTAGCTGAGGAGCAAAAAAATAGCGATGAAATTAAAAACCAACTCACAAAAATGGCTACCAATGAAAAGCAGCTATTAATCATGCGAGTCGATCGTGCCACTGCCCACGTTAAAAATCTTAATACAGCAATTATAATAGCAACGCTTCTTGCGCTTTTATTACTTGGCTGGGCAGGTAATGGGTTTAGGTTAAGAAAACCCAAAATCTTTAAAGATAATAAACAAACAAGCGAAGCCACGAATGGTGAAATTTTAAAGCCCAAGATACAAGCTCATAGTGGCAGCAAAGAAAGCCATGATTTGTCTGGTCAGTTTCATATCCTGAGCGCATCCATCGAACAACTCACCCAAGAGCGCCAAGAATCCATTGCATTATTACTTTCAAACCAGCAATTAATTAAAGCTGTCTGCGAGGTGCAATCGCAAATGATAGCGGGGAATACTGCTAAGATATTTGAGCGTTTACTGAATATTTTAGTTAAATTCACCCAAAGTGAATACGCTCTTATTGATGAATTTTTATATGGCCAAGAGGCACAACCTTCTTTAAAAACACGGGCCGTGACTGACATTGCTTGGTATCAAGTATCTAAAAGTCGTGACTCTAAACTGGCCGAAGGGCAATTGAATTCAGCCAATGTAAAGTCTCTCATGCATGCCGTCATGACAAGCGATGAAAGAGTCATTGTGAATCAATTGTCTAATGATACTCTTCGTGACGCTAAAGCCCCGCCTGAACTCACTAATTTTTTAGGGCTACCGCTTCATGTAAATGATGAGTTGGTAGGCGTAATTGGACTTGTTAATCGCCCGGCAGGGTATTCTGATGATTTTGCTGATTTTATCGCTCCGCTAATTCAGGCTAGCGCTCATGTATTGGCTTTTTCAAGAAGTGAAGAGCGAGCGGAGAAAATAAAAAATAAATTAGCAAGGGCAAAAAAGTCCTTAAAGAAAGCCAATAAACAGTTAGAAAAAAAAGTAGCACAGCATACTGAAAAACTGCAAGGTGACCTTGTTCAAGCAGAGGCCGCCAATGTGGCAAAAAGTCAGTTTTTAGCCAATATGAGTCATGAAGTTCGTACCCCAATGAACGGTATATTGGGCATGCTTAAATTACTAGAACAGACCGAGCTATCTAATCAGCAAAGTAATTATTCTCAAAAAGCGTTAGGTGCGACTTTATCCTTGCTGCGTATTATTAATGACATTCTTGATTTTTCTAAAATTGAAGTGGGTAAAATGAGCATCGAGGAAAGCCAGCTGAAGCTTTTCGATATCATGTCTGGAATCAGCGATATTTTGCTAAGCAGCGAGAAAAATCTAGTGCAATCGAAAATTGAATTGTTATTTGATTTAGATAAAAGCACACCAGAAAATTTAATGGGGGATGGGTTAAGATTACATCAAGTGTTGCTTAATTTAACCAATAATGCCGTTAAATTTACTTCAAAGGGCAGAGTACTTGTGGCTACAAAAGTGATAGCTCATCACGAAAATACCCTAGATATTGAGTTTTCAGTGAGCGACACAGGCATAGGAATAGCGACAGATAAATTAGCGCACATTTTTGAAGATTTTAGTCAGGCTGAATATTCTACCGCTCGGCGTTTTGGTGGCACGGGTTTGGGTTTAACGATTAGCAAAAAGTTGGTTGAGTTAATGGGGGGGGAATTAAAAGTAGAAAGTGAATTAGGAAAAGGCAGCCGTTTCTTTTTTACTTTATCTATAGCGCTGGCAACAGAGGAGGAAAATACTGAATTAGAAAATGATTTACCCCCTAACGATCAATGCCTATTGGGCATGCGAATTTTACTGGTGGAGAATGACGAGCTTAACCAATTGGTGGCACAAGAGCTTCTACAAAGCCATGGGGCTGAGGTAGAAATAGCCGATGAGGGCATGGATGGGGTTCGAAAAGCACTGAATGCCTCCCCCTCTTTTGATGTCATTCTAATGGATATGAAGCTACCCGACATAGACGGTTTAGAAGCGACCCGCCGAATCCGTGATCACGAGCGTATGTTAGCCACCCCCATCATCGCGTTAACTGGCAGTGCTTTGGCTTCCGATAAAGCCGCCTGTGTGGAAGCAGGCATGGTGTCACATGTATCTAAACCCTTTGATATAACGCAATTATTGGTCACGATTTTACACTTTGTAAAATCTCCAAATGAAGAATTTCTTATAAACCAACAGACACCCAAAGAATCAGATCTTTCCTTGAGTCATTGTGTTTTGGATGTGCAATGGGCCATTGCTCGCATGGGGGGTAAAAGCCAGATGTATTGGCAGGTGGTGAAGCATTTCAAATTAGAAGCTTGTCAGCATATCCATACATTGCAACAAGCAGACTTATCTGAAGTGATGATCAGTATGCATACCCTTAAAAGTATATCCGGTAGCGTGGGGGCATTTGCTTTGCAGTATATGGTTTCTCAAGTGGAGCGTTGTCTTCAAAATTTAGAATCCGAACTCAGGGATGTATCCGTTGAAAGCGCCATGCGCAGAGGATTGGCAAGAGCGGTGGAGCATGCATTAAATGAAACGGTTTTTGAGCTGGATAAACTTGAAAAAGAGAGCCGTAAAGACAGTGATAGGGAAGGGAATACTTAAAGGTATAGCAGTATTGAGGAAATGATTTTTAAACAGCTTCATTAATCATAAAAACCTAGACTAGATTTGGTGGCCTAGGCGGAGCGTGGACGCTGCTTAACACCGAGTATTATAGTTTTTAACTCTTTAATGCATTCTTTTATAACCTAAGCATATTACCAATAGTTGGTAATATCGGCTATACCGAATATATGTCTACCTAATGTTACAAATTTGGGTTTTAAATATGAAGAACATTTCCATTAAGCAAAAGCTGTATGCATTTGCTCTGTTGGTGACACTTTGTTTTGTGATTATTGGTTTTTCAGGGATGTACTTAACTGGCCAAGTGGCCAATATTTCCAATACAATTTATCAGGAAAACACGATACCTCTTTCTAAATTGCAGAACGTACGCAGTATGTTGTGGAATGTCTATTACCGCTTAATTGTCCATGCCAGCAGTTTTGAAGACGAAATTATGCTGCCTGCTGAAACAGAACTAACAGAAATATCAAAAAATGTGGTGGAACAATTAAAGGCTTACAGCGCTGAAGATAGAAGTACTCAAGAAGTTGGCCCTAAAGCCATTGCCTTATGGCAGGGCTTTATAACAGGGGCTGGCCAAAATGCTTTGGAAATGAGTAAAAACTTTGCCAAAGAAGATGCCATGGCCATTTTATTAAACGAAGGCAATGCACAATTTACCGGCGTTTTAAAACTACTTGAAGGGGAAATTAATCGTCTAGGGGCTTCGGTAGAGGAGTTAAGTCATGACGCTGAAGACATTCAAACGTTTGCCACGTCTAGTTCCATCACCATCACGCTGGTCTTAGCTGTGGTCGTTATAGTGTTGGCATTGTTGATAATTCGTTCGATCATTAGCCCATTAACGTTATTACAAAAAGCCGCTAAGAATGTTGCCGATAACTCAGATTTAAAAGTTCGAGTTAATTATGACAACAAGGATGAAGTGGGCAGTGCCATTAGTGCCTTTAATGCCATGCTTGAACATTTCTCCAATGCATTAAGAAGAATAGACGAGACAGCTGTTAAGCAACATGAGGCAGCCGTTGGGATGTCGCAAATGGCAGAATCCAATAAAACAGATATTCACCAACAAACTGAAGAAATTAACTCTGTAGCCACCTCGGTAACCGAAGTATCGGCTACCATTAATGACGTGGTGCAACATGCCAATGAAGCTGAGCAAGCCGCTAATTCGGCTAAAAGCAGCGTCAGTGGCGGGCGCAGCGTAGTAGAACAAACCATCAATGAAATTAGTGTTTTGGCTGATAATGCGCAAACCACCACCGAAGTGTTAACCACATTAGAAAAAGAAGGTGAAAATATTGGCCAAGTGTTAAGTGTTATTCGTGGCATTGCGGACCAAACGAATTTGTTGGCATTAAATGCAGCCATTGAAGCAGCACGGGCAGGCGACATGGGGCGAGGTTTTGCAGTCGTGGCCGATGAAGTGAGATCTTTGGCAAAACGTACCCAAGACTCCACCAGTGAAATAGAGGGCATGATAGACAGATTCCAATCGGGTACAGGACAAGCGGTTGAAGTGATTCAAAAAAGTGCCCAACAAACCAAGAATTCAATGGAAGCTGCCAATAAGGCAGGTGAATCCTTAGATGAAATCGTGCAAGCAGTAGATGTGATTCAGCGTATGAATTCTGAAATCGCCTCTGTGTCAGCGGAGCAATCTAAGGTGATTGATGGCATAAATGAAAGTACCGAAAATATTTTACAGATAGCCAAAAAATCTACGGATAGTTCGGAAACCACGGTAACCACTTGCCAATCTGTGACAGACATGACACAGCAGGTTAAGCAAATGGTGTCTCAATTTAAGGTATAACCTTGCAGGAAATTGACCATGAGTACTTCACGACGCACCTTTGTTAAAAACTGGTCGCTTGCAGCAGCGGCTTTAAGCTTGCCGGGTTTTCCTAACCTGGCTTATGCACTCAGTGCTTCGGATAATATCCGTTTGGGCATGGTGCTATCTTCCACAGGATTCATGAGCGGGGTTGAGCCTTACCAGGCCGCCGTTTTAATGATGGGCATTGAAGAGGTAAACAGTTCTGGTGGTATAAATGGTGCCAAGCTTGTACCTGAATTACGCGACCCTGGCAGTGATTGGGGAAAGTATGCAAAACAAGCCAAAGAGTTGGTGGACAGCGGTGTTTCGATTTTTCATTCCTGCTATACCTCGGCCAGCCGCGAATCTTTATTGCCTGTGATTCAAAAAGCCAATGGCTTATTGTTTTACCCAACTTACTACGAAGGTCGTGAGTGCTCCGATAACATGGTCATGACGGGTTCCTGTCCTAATCAACAAGTGGATAATTCTGTCCCTTGGATGATTAAAAAAGCCGGCAAGAAAATTTATTTAATAGGCTCCAACTACATTTACCCACGTACCATGAATAAAGCCGCCAAACTTTCCATTAAAGCCAATGGTGGCTCCGTAGTAGGTGAGAAATACGTAGATTTAGGCTTGACCACTACAGCCGGTTATAAAAGTATTGTGGCGGATATAAAAGCTAAAAAACCGGATTGGGTGTTATCCAATGTGGTGGGAGCATCAGGTGATGCTTTCATGCAAGAGTACGCTAATCAAGGCTTAACCGCGGCTAACATGCCTATTTTGGCTTACCCAATGACTGAGCCTGAGGTGCTATCTGCAGGCATTAAAAATTGTAAAGGTCACTATACATCGTTTACGTATTTCCAAACGGTAGATACCCCAGAAAATAAAGCCTTTGTTAAACGCTTTAAAGACTTCTTAGCGGCCAATAAGAGCCAGTTCCCATTACCGCCGGTGACATCTGGCGTAATGCAAGCGGCTTACAGTGGCTTTTTGGCCTTCGTGGAAGCGGCCAAAAAAGCCAATAGTGTAGACCCAGTGGCCTTGGTGAATGCTTGTAAAGGGATGGAAATAAATGCACCGGAAGGCAAGGTACGTATTAACTCTGAAAACTTACACACAGCATTAAGACCTAGAATAGGTCAGGTAAACGATGAGGGCTTATTTGATATTTTGGATGAGTCTGCAAGCCTAGTTGAACCCCTAGTGTTTAATCCTAAAATAGACCCAGGTAAAACCTGTGAAAAAGGCGGTGAGTATTACATTAGAGGTAAGCGAGTGCCCACTTAGCTTTAATAGCTAACTTAGGGTAGATCAGCCGCCAAAATAATCAGCCCCAGTTGGGGCTTTTTTACGGCCTCAGTTAAAGTTTATAAATGAGACCGTTTTAGCAAAGCTTTTAAATAACCCCCTTTTAAACATTTGTCATGGACAATGGATCGCTCATTTGTGATCTAGCTCCACGCCAGCGTTAGCCTAATTCATTATATTGCGGTTTTCTATTGATGGATCATCATCCCAAATGGCTGCCATAACCCCCTCTAATTCCAAGCAAAAGACAGCCTTAGTGGTAGATGATTCTAAATTGGCCCGTTATGTTCTTAAAGAAATGCTGCTGGAACTGGGCATACAGGTAGAAACCGCTGAGTCTGCAGAAGAAGCGTTAGGCTCGTTAAGTGCGTTCAGGCCCGATGTGATCTTTATGGATCATATGATGCCAGGCATGGATGGTTTTCAAGCTGTGCAGGCCATCAAGAACGATCCCAAAACAGCCATGATTCCAATATTAATGTATACCTCAAAGGATGGTGGGGTTTATGTGAGCCAAGCTCGTGCCTTGGGTGCGGTGGGGGTTTTGCCTAAAAAATTAAAGCCAGTGCAACTTGAAAAAGTCTTAATGCAATTAAGATTGGTGCCTTTTAAAGAACCCCAAAAGAAAAAAGATACAAATGTAGAAGCACCACAAACAGAAACACCAGAATCGACAGTGCAAGCCCAGCGGCCATCAGCAGAAATTCATTCCATTATAGGGTCTACCTCTCTCACTAAAAAAGGCCAAGCCCATAGCCTAGAAGATTTAGCTCGTAGCGCCAGCGAAGAACAAGAAAAAGACTCCATGCGACAACTGTTTCGCCAGTTGTTTATCGAACAAAGAGACAGTATTAAACATGACCAATGGCAATTAGTGGATGCATTAGTCGCTCAAGTAACCCCCATAGTTTTAGCCTCTCGTAATAAAATAGCCACCTGGCAAGTGATGGTTTTAAGCGGCATATTCGCTTTTCTCATTGCCATTATGGTATTGCTGTACGGCTTGTTGAATATTGGTGATACGCAACAGCAAAAACTTCAGCAACAACTAAGCGAACAGCAAGATACTCTACAAGAATTAAAGAGCGATTTTAAAAATGTTCAATTTAATCAAGCGATCCCGTTAGTTAATGAAAATAAAACGCCTAATCTTAAACCCATGGAATGGGCTATTAATCAAAATTCACAGCTACCAGCTGTGAATGCATTAAGCAGCCTAAAGACTCATCAATATATTGCTCAACTACTTAATCAATTAGATGACTTTGAATTCACAGGTACTTTATATATTCAGTTTCATTCAGGCGTTTTTTGCCAGCAAAAAACAAAATCAGGCTCGCGAGTTTTAGCTGAAGGTAATAAAGGCATTTCTGAATGTTTGTTCAGTGCGTATGAAGTGAATAACCAAAATGAAATTACTGAGTTTGAAGATTACCTAGTGAGTTTAGGTCAAGAATTTAGCAATATACATATCGCGTTTGAATCCATAGGAACTCAATATACGTTAGTCGATTACCCTGATGCGGCTGAAGACATTAGTGTAGGGCAGTGGAATAACATCGCTAAGAAAAACAATCGCTTTAACTTCGTTCTAGTCAATGATGAATAAACCCTATCTTTAAAATAATGAATTAATAAGAATAACGTTAAACTTTTAAAGTAAAACAAAAAAAGCCCCGAAGGGCTTTTTTTGTTTGGCCGTGAATTAAAACGGCCAGTTTACAGGACACTTGTATAAATTAATTATACAAAGTCTTCGCCTTTAGCAGCTTGCTCGATCAATATCTTCGGAGCCGTAAAGCGCTCGCCATATTTCTCGGTTAGCTCATTGGTACGGTCAAGGAAGTTTTGAACACCAAAAGAGTTCACGTACTGAATGCAACCGCCGGTCCAAGGTGCGAAACCTAAACCAAAGATAGAACCAATGTTGGCATCGGCTACAGAGGTTAATACGTTTTCTTCGTAACAGCGTAAAGTTTCCAAAGACATGCGGAACAATAAACGTTCTTTAACATCGTCAAATGGAAGTTGTACATCTTCTTTAGTGAACAAGTTAACCAGTTCAGGCCATACGAACTTTTTACCGCCTTTTGGATACTCGTAGAATCCAGCACCATCCAATTTACCTGGACGCTTGTATTCGTCTAGCATCTGGTTAGTTAAAATTTCCGCTGCACCTACAGGTAAAGTACCACCTTCAGCTTCAATATCTAAACGAGACTGGTTAGTCACCTTGCGAGACAGGTTCATGTTTACTTCATCTTGAATGGCCAGTGGGCCAACCGGCATGCCGGCTTGAAGTGCTGCACTTTCAATTACGTTCGGGTGAACACCTTCAGACAACATAGTGATGCCTTCGTTGATGAAAGTCGCAAACGTACGAGAGGTGTAGAAACCACGGCTGTCGTTTACAACGATAGGTGTTTTATTGGTTTGCAATACGTAGTCAAAGGCACGAGCTAAGGTTTCATCATTGGTTTTTTCACCCGTGATAATTTCAACAAGCGGCATTTTATCTACCGGGCTAAAGAAGTGAAGACCAATGAACTTTTCAGCATTCTTAGACGCTTCAGCCAAACCAGTAATTGGTAGGGTAGAAGTGTTTGAAGCAAATACACCTTCTGGTGACATGTGCGCTTCAGCTTCTTGAGTCACTTTAGCTTTAAGTTCACGGCTTTCGAATACCGCTTCGATGATTAAATCACAACCGTCTAGGTCTTTGGCTTCAGAGGTAGGCGTAATTAACGCTAAGATGCCGTCCATTTTTTCTTGAGTCATGCGCTTTTTGCTAACTTTCTTTTTAAGCAAGTTAGCAGAGTACTCTTTACCCTTTTCAGCAGCTTCAATGGATATGTCTTTAAGCACCACTTCAATACCGGCAATGGCAGAGCTGTAGGCGATACCAGCACCCATCATGCCCGCACCTAATACACCGACTTTCTTAGTGGTGTACTTAGGAATATCGTTAGGGCGTGAACCACCGGCTTTAATTGCGTTTAGTTGGAACCAAAGCGTACCAATCATGTTTTTAGAAACTTGACCAGTAGCCAGTTCGGTGAAGTAGCGAGATTCAATACGGCAAGCGGTATCGAAATCGACTAGAGTACCTTCAGTGGCAGCAGCGATGATTTTTTCAGGGGCAGGGTAAACACCTTTAGTTTTCTTGCGCAAAATAGAGGGCAAGATGGCCAGCATCTGGCTCACTTTTGGATTTTGTGCGTTGCCACCAGGAATTTTAAAACCCTTAACGTCAAAAGGCTGAACCGCTTTAGGGTTTTCCAAAATGAAGGCTTTAGCTTTTGAAATTAATTCTTCCGCTGTTTCAGCAGTATCATCAATTAAGCCAGCTTTAAGCGCAGATTGCGGATTAACCTGCTTGCCTTCTAGTAAGTAACCAAAGGCTTTTTCCAAACCTAATAAGCGAGTCATACGCACAACGCCACCGCCACCAGGCAATAGGCCAAGTGTCACTTCAGGCAAACCGACTTTTAATTTTTTGTCGTTTAATGCGATTCTATGATGGGCTGCTAGACACAGTTCAAAACCACCGCCTAACGCTGCGCCATTAATAGCGGCCACAACAGGTTTGCCTAACGTCTCTAAAGTACGCATAGGGGCTTTAAGGCCTTCAACCGCTGCAAAAAACTCAACAGCTTGTTCAGGTTGCACTTTAATAATGTCGTTTAAATCGCCGCCAGCGAAAAAAGTTTTCTTGGCAGAGGCGATGATCACACCACTAATGGAGTCAATTTCTTTTTCAACACGGGCCACCACTTCTTGGTAAGCTTCGGTGAATACTTTGTTCATTGTATTTGCGCTTTGACCCGGAACATCAATGGTCAGCGTTACAATGTTGTCACTGTCTTTTTCAAAACGAATAGCTTCAGTCATTTTTAATATACCTTTTTAATTTCCGTCGCTTAAACGCGTTCAATGATTGTTGCGATGCCCATACCACCACCTACACAAAGTGTGCATAGACCGTAGCGTTTTTCTTGACGCTCAAGCTCGTCAAGACAAGTACCAATAATCATGGCACCCGTGGCACCCAGAGGGTGACCCATGGCGATAGAACCACCATTAACGTTAATTTTTTCACTTGGTACGTTTAATTCTTTTTGGAATTTCATAACCACAGAAGCAAACGCTTCGTTTACTTCAAATACATCGATGTCTTCAGCGGTTAAACCCGCTTTAGCCAAAGCTTTACGAGCAGCAGGAGCTGGACCGGTTAGCATGATGGTGGATTCAGTAGAGGTCAGTGCAACAGAAACAATACGACCGCGTGGCTTAAGACCCTGTTCAACACCAGCTTTTTTGCTACCGATTAAAACAAGTGCTGCGCCATCAACGATGCCTGAGCTGTTACCAGGAGTGTGAACGTGATTGATTTCTTCAACCTGTGGGTATTTTAATTTGGCTGAATCGTCAAAGCCCATTTGACCAGGCATTTCAAAAGACGCTTTCAAACCCGCCAAGCCCTCGGCTGTGGTGTTGGCACGAATGAATTCATCGTTATCAAGAATCACTACGCCGTTTTGATCGGTAACCGGAATCACTGAATTTTTAAAGCGACCCTCAGCTTGTGCGGCTGCCGCTTTGCGTTGTGAGTCGGCCGCGTATGCATCAACATCGGCACGAGAAAAGCCTTCCAGTGTGGCGATCAAATCTGCGCCAACACCTTGTGGTACGAAACCGGTATGGAAGTTAGACGCTGGATCAAGTGCCCAAGCACCGCCGTCAGAACCCATAGGCACACGAGACATGGACTCAACACCACCGGCAACCACTAAATCTTCCCAACCAGAAGCCACTTTCATGGCCGCCATGTTTACCGCTTCAAGACCTGATGCACAAAAACGGTTTAATTGAACCGCAGAAACAGACTCATCCCAGTCGGCTACCATGGCCGCTGTTTTACCAATGTCGCAACCTTGGTCACCAATTGGCGTGACACAACCAATTACCACGTCTTCAACCTTGCTGGTATCTAGGCTGTTACGCTTTTCTAATGCTTTCATCAAACCAACAAGCAGAGATACTGGCTTAACTTCGTGTAAAGAACCGTCTTTTTTGCCCTTGCCTCGTGGTGTACGAATGGCATCAAAAATAAATGCGTCTTGGCTCATGTTGGACCTTTTTATCGTTGTCTTAGAAATAACAAATGTATTTGTCAGCTTACACATACTGTACCCCTGAGCCCAATTGTGAACCAATGGCCATTTCAGACTTAAACGGTGGCGGGATAATTCAGGAAAATCCAGAAGCAACTGGCCGATTTCAGATTAATGTAATTATGGTCGCTGAGTATGGCTAGTTTTTAGATTGTGAGCTTATAAACACCATTTTAGACTTAAAGGGTGGCGGGATAATTCAGGTGAAATTCAGAGGCAACTGATCGATTTCAGATTACTTAGTGATTTAATGTTTATGCAGTGGAGTCTGCTTTGTTCTTCGATTGTGAGCCTATAAACACCATTTCAGACT